>JGI24709J26583_10004310_pt1 | contig 10820 bp, 9 predicted proteins | sample BioPla2DNA1_FD_26583 | JGI IMG/M metagenome (IMG submission 26583) | reverse complement strand
AATAAAGGTAAAAACAAAAATAAAAATTTTACTTCTGATCCAGCATCATCTAATTATGATAAGAGAATTCAAAATAAAGCAAACGAAGAAACTCCATTCGCTGAAGAAGAACCCTCAAACCATACAGAATATAAATAATTAGCATTAAATATATTACTCTATTACCCCGAAATAATAACTGAGAAAAACTTTTAAAGTTCTTCTCAGTATTTCTTTAGTCAAATTTAATATGTATCTGTATTAAGTTTATTAAGTCTTAACATATATATTTAATTAGCTTTTGCTTCACAGTATATGCATCTATAAACCTTATTTTCTTTATCTTTCAACTTAAAAATATGGTCAAGTTCTTCCTCAACGGATGTTATACATCTTGGGTTCTTGCACTTAATTACATTTGTTAAAGTTTCAGGCATTTCTATATTTAACTTCTTTAAAAATTTATTATCTTTTATTATATTTACTGTTGCTTTAGGGTCAACATAACCTATAATATCAAAATTTAAATCAATATATGAATAAATCTTGATTATATCCTTTTTAATAAGCTTTTTACTAGGAATATTTTTTATTATGGCAACTGCTACATTAAGATTATCAAGGCCCAAAAGATTATAAAGCTTCATTCCATTTCCAGCAGAAATATGGTCGATTATAATGCCGTTTGTTATTGAATCTATATTCATTCTGAAGCCTCCTTTAAGAGTTTTAGTATAAGGGCTGCTCTTATATATTTACCGTTTAGCACCTGCTTAAAATAACAAGCACGGCTATCATTGTCTATTGCAGCGCTAATTTCATTTACTCTAGGAAGAGGATGCATTATAGACATATCATTTTTTGCCCTTTTAAGTTTTTCAACCGTTAAAATATAACTATCCTTAAGTCTTAAATAATCCTCTTCATTGAAAAATCTTTCTCTCTGAACTCTTGTCATATATAAAATATCAAGCTTTGGAATAACCTCATCAAGTCTTCTAGTCTGCTCATAAGGAATGCCCTTTTTCTCAAGGACATCCTTTTTTATGTAACTTGGAAGCTTTAATTCCTCTGGTGATATAAGTATAATATTTATCTTATTATATCTTGAAAGTGCATTTATAAGGGAATGAACAGTTCTTCCAAATTTAAGATCACCGCAGAAACCTATTGTTAAATTATTTAATCTTCCCTTTTCCCTGTATATTGTAAGTAAGTCTGCAAGGGTTTGAGTCGGGTGGCAATGGCCACCATCACCTGCATTTATTACAGGTACAGATGCATTTTTTGCTGCAACATAGGCTGCTCCTTCCTTTGGATGGCGCATTGCAATTATATCTGCATAACAACTTATAACCTTGGCAGTATCTGCAACACTTTCGCCCTTTGATGCTGAAGAACTTGCTGCTTCAGAAAAACCTATAACATTTCCACCAAGTTCGTACATAGCCGCTTCAAAACTTAACCTTGTTCTTGTGGAGGGTTCAAAAAATAAGGTTGCAAGTTTTTTTCCTTTACATCTTTCACTGTATTTTTCAGGGTTTTCTATAATGTCATTTGCAGTATTTATAAGTTCTTCAATTTCCTCTACTGAAAAATCAAGTATATCTATAAGACTTTTCATTACTTTTTTGCACCACCAATCCAACTCTCATCTGATGGATTATTTCTAAAGGCAATTAACCTTTCTATATCCTCTGTCTTTATATAACCTTCCTCTGCTGCAACCTCTGCAATAATATCAAAATTTGTAAGAGAGATATTTTTAACCTTGGCAGCTTCCAGCCTTTCAATACTTTTTTTCATTCCGTATGTAAATATACTAGCAATACCTAAAACTTCTGCACCTGCCTCACCTAGTACATTTACCACCTCAATTACGCTTCCCCCTGTTGAAATAAGGTCTTCAATAACTACCACCTTTTGCCCTTTCTCAAGCTTACCCTCAATTTGATTTTGTCTGCCATGACCTTTTGCCCCTGAGCGAACATAACCCATAGGTATATCTAAAATATGAGCTGTAATGGCCGCATGAGCAATACCTGCTGTTGATGTTCCCATTAATACCTCTGCCTCAGGATAGTTTTCCCTTATAATCTTTGCAAGGCCATTTTCCACATGGGTACGTACCTCTACATCACTAAGAGTAAGCCTATTGTCACAATATACGGGACTCTTGATTCCACTTGCCCATGTAAAAGGTTCTTCTGGGCGGAAGAACACCGCCTTTATTTTAAGTAAATCCTTTGCTATTAACTTTTCCATAACTTCATCTCCCTTAACCAACAAATTCTTCTATACATCTTTCATATGCAGCAACTGGATCTTGAGCTGCTGTTATAGGCCTTCCTACAACTATATAGTCTGATCCAATTTTTTTAGCCTCCTTTGGAGTCATAACCCTCCTTTGATCCCCTACTTCACTTTCAGCAAATCGCACTCCCGGAGTTACTGTTAAGAAATCTTTTCCACAAACCTGGTGGACTTTTTCTGCTTCAAGAGGTGAACATACAACACCATCAAGCCCAGCCTTCTTTGCATTTTTAGCATAGTGCATAACAACCTTATCAATAGGTTCAGATATAAGTAAATCTCTTTTCATGGTTTCCTCATCTGTTGAAGTAAGTTGGGTTACTGCAATTAAAAGGGGCCTAGTTCCATCAGGTCTTGTAAGTCCTTCTATTGCCGCTTCCATCATAGGTATAGTTCCTCCTGCGTGAAGGTTACAAATATCTACATCAAGTTTTGATAAGACTGCCATTGATTTTTTCACAGTGTTTGGAATATCATGAAGCTTTAGGTCAAGAAATATTTTATGACCTCTTTTTTTAATTTCACGTACAATTTCTGGTCCCTCTGAATAAAAAAGCTCCATCCCAATTTTTACAAAGGGCTTTCTTCCCTCAAATTTATCAAGAAAATCCAGTACCTCCTTCTTACTTTTAAAATCACAGGCAACAATAACATCCTTTCCCACTATAATGCACCTCCAATAATATCCTTTAATTTATCTATCTTATATTTTTTCATTACTTTTGGCAGATCTTCAATTATTTCTTTGCAGGCAAATGGATTTACAAGGTTTGCTGCCCCTACCTGAACTGCTGTTGCACCAGCAAGCATCATTTCAATTACATCTTCTGCACTTGATACGCCCCCCATACCTATTACAGGAACTTTTACAGCTGATGCCACCTGGTAGACCATTCTAAGAGCTACTGGAAAAATTGCACTTCCTGAAAATCCACCCATTTTATTTGCAATAACAGGCTTTCTTGTTTTAAGGTCTATTCTCATTCCTAAAAGGGTGTTAATAAGACTAATCCCATCTGCTCCTGCTTCTTCACATGCTTTTGCAATAGATACAATGTCTGTAACATTAGGTGATAATTTCAATATTATAGGTTTTCTTGTAACTTTCTTTACTGCTCTTGTAACCTCTGCTGCACTTTCTGGGCAGGTACCAAAACTCATACCTCCTCCATGAACATTTGGGCAGCTAATATTAACTTCGATCCAGCCAACCTGTTCACATTTATCAAGTTTCTCACTGGTATAAACATAATCATCAATAGAAAATCCACTAACATTTGCCATAACTTTTTTATTAAAGCACTTTTTAAGTTTTGGCAATTCCTCTTCAATTACCTTTTTAACTCCTGGATTTTGCAGCCCCACTGCATTTATCATCCCCCCAGTGCATTCTGCAATTCTTGGAGTAGGATTACCAAAACGAGCCTCCTTTGTAGTACCTTTAAAGGAAAAGGTACCCAGGCAGTTTATATCATAAATTTCTGCAAATTCATATCCATATCCAAAGGTTCCGCTGGCAGGTATTATAGGATTATCAAGCTCTATTCCGCATAAATCAACAGTTAATTTTTCCATAGTATTTCCTCCTTCTCAAGGACAGGACCCTCTTTACAAATTCTCTTAAAACCTGTAATTGTTTTGCAAGAGCAGCCCATACATGCTCCAAAACCACAGCCCATTCTTTCTTCAAAACTGAACTGACCACTAGTATTACTAGCTTCATATACAGCCTTAAGCATTGCCTCAGGGCCACAGGTATAAAAATATGAGTAATCTAAATCTGCCATTTTATCTGTTACAAATCCCTTGCTTCCATAAGAGCCATCTGCAGTTGTAACAAACACAGATGCTCCTAAGTTTTTAAACTCCTCTTCATAAAAAATTTCTGCCTTAGTGTTAAATCCAAGTATTACTGTAACTTTCTTTCCTTCCTCAATTAGCTTTTTTGCAAGGTAGTACATTGGTGGAATGCCAACACCACCACCTATAAGGAGAGGATTAGCTCCAGACTTTGATAAGTCATAACCATTACCTAGTTCAGTTAATAGATCAAGGTACCCCTCTTGAATATTCTTCATCATTTCTGTCCCCTTACCAACAACCTTATATATAATGATAAGTTTATCTCCCCTTATATCACATACTGAAATTGGTCGTCTTAAATATAAGCCTTCAAGCATGATATTGACGAACTGACCTGGCTTTATTCCTGATGTATCTCCTAAAAGAGTCATTTCCATAACACTGTCATTTAATTTTATATTTTTAATTACCTTAAATTCTATCTTTTTCATAATTGACCCCTTATGCATCTATAGTTGATATTGTAATTGTTGTTTCTTCAAGAACATCTATAAGAACTCTAACCGTATCAAGAGATGTAAGTATAGTTATATTATTTTCTGTTGCACAATGCCTTATTAATTGACCATCACTCATCTGTTTCATAGAATCAAGCTTTCTTGTATTTATTACATAAGAAATATGTCCCTGACGAATAGAGTTTAGTATTTCATTACTACCGTCACTAATTTTCTTTAAAACACGGGTAGGAATTCCATGTTTCTTTAAGAAACTTGCAGTACCTTTTGTTGCTTCAATATTAAAACCAAGATTATAAAACCTGCGTATAAGAGGAAGAGCCTCCTCTTTATCATTATCAGCTATTGTAGCAAGGACTGTACCGTAATTTTGAAGGCGCATTCCACTTGCCTGAAGTCCCTTGTATAATGCCCTATTTAACTTATCATCATAGCCTATTGCCTCCCCTGTTGATTTCATTTCCGGTGAAAGGTAAGCATCTAATCCTTTAATTTTATTGAAAGAGAATACTGGAACTTTTACATAATAGCGCTTCTTTTCTTTTGGATATATATCAAATATTCCTTGTTCCTTTAAGGATTTCCCTATAATAACCTCTGTTGCAATATCTGCAAGGGAATAGCCTGTTGCTTTAGATAGAAAAGGAACTGTTCTTGATGACCTTGGGTTTACTTCTATAATATAAACATTATCTTCTCTATCAACGATAAACTGGATATTGTAAAGACCAATTATTCCTATTGCTAAACCAAGTTTCTTTGTATATTCTAAGATTGTTCCTTTTACCTTATCAGATATACTAAAGGCTGGATATACGCTTATTGAGTCCCCTGAATGTATTCCTGTTCTTTCAACAAGTTCCATAATCCCAGGTACAAATACATCCCTGCCATCACATATAGCATCAACTTCTACTTCTTTTCCCTGAATATATTTATCAACCAACACTGGTTTATCTGCATCTATTTCAACAGCAGTTTTTAAGTAATACCTTAACTGTTCTTCATTTGCTACAATCTGCATTGCCCTTCCTCCAAGTACAAAGCTTGGTCGTACAAGAACAGGATAACCTATACTGTTTGCAACTTTTACACCTTCCTCAATATTGGTTACAGCTTTTCCACGGGGTTGTGGAATATTAATTTCTTCAAGAATCCTCTCAAATCTATCACGGTTTTCAGCTCTATCTATTGCTTCACAATCTGTTCCAATGATTTTTACACCGCCTTTCATTAAAGGCTCTGCAAGGTTGATTGCAGTCTGACCACCTAAGGAAGCAATTATACCCTCAGGTTTTTCGAAATCTACTATTGCCATAACATCTTCTGGGGTAAGGGGCTCAAAGTAAAGTTTATCTCCAATAGTATAGTCTGTTGATACTGTTTCAGGATTGTTATTAATAATAATAGCTTCATACCCTGCTTTTTTGATGGTCTGTACTGCATGAACAGTGGAATAGTCAAACTCAACACCTTGCCCAATACGGATTGGACCCGCACCTAATACTATTATTTTCTTTTTATCTGTAAGTTTTGATGTATTTTCCCCTGTGTAGGATGAGTAAAAGTATGGAATATATTTGCCTGTATGAAGGGTATCAACCATTTTAAAGCTTGGAATAATGCCCTCTTCTTTTCTTTTCTTGTAAATTTTTATCTCATCGCAATTCCAAAGTTTTGCAATATATTTATCTGAGAATCCCATTACTTTAGCATCTTTTAATATATTTTTATCAAATGGATTATTTCTTATCTTTTTCTCCATATCAGTTATTTTCTTAATTGACTGCAGGAATAGTTCAGTTATTTTTGTAACTTTATGAATCTCTTCAATTGATGTTTCCTGTCTAAAAAGCTCAGCAATTGCATAAATATTATCATCCTTAAAATCACTTATATAATTTAAAAGTTCATCCTTTGCCATATTATCAAATTTAGGAAGGTGCAAATGGCAAATACCTATTTCTAGGGAACGAAGAGATTTTAAAAAACATTCTTCTAGATTTGAACCAATACTCATAACTTCACCTGTCGCCTTCATCTGGGTGCCAAGGGCATTTGAGGCAGTTTCAAATTTATCAAATGGGAAACGTGGGAATTTTGCAACAATATAGTCAAGACTCGGTTCTGTTGCAGCTGTTCCACCTGCCACTGGAATTTCTTCTAGGGCCATACCAATAGCTATTTTTGCTGTAACTCTTGCAATTGGATAGCCACTTGCCTTAGATGCTAATGCTGAAGAACGAGATACTCTTGGATTTACTTCAATCAGGAAGTATTCGCTCTTTGAAGGATTAAGTGCAAATTGAGCATTACATCCACCTTCAATTTTTAGTTCCTTTATAATCTTGATGGCACTATCTTTTAACATTTTTTTATCATGATCACTAAGGGAAAGTATAGGTGCAACAACTATTGAATCCCCTGTATGAACTCCTACTGGATCAACATTTTCCATACCACAAATTGTTATTGCATTGTCCTTTGAATCACGCATAACTTCAAATTCAATTTCCTTATATCCCTTAACACTTTTTTCAATAAGGACTTGATTTACAGGTGAAAGCTTAAAGGCATTCATACCAATTTCAACAAGCTCTTCTTCATTATTTGCAAATCCTCCACCTGTACCTCCTAAAGTAAATGCAGGACGAAGTACAACAGGATATCCAATTTCCTTAGCAGCCTTTTTAGCCTCTTCTAGATTATATGTTATCTTAGAAGGAATTACTGGTTCTCCAATAGATTCACACATTTCTTTGAATAATTCTCTGTCTTCGGCTATCTCTATGCTCTTACTGCTGGTACCTAAAAGCTCAACTCCACATTCTTTAAGTATCCCCTTCTTTTCAAGCTCCATAGCTATATTAAGTCCTGTCTGACCTCCAATACCGGGAAGTATTGCATCAGGTCTTTCATACCTTAAAATTTTCTCAATATATTCAAGGGTTAAAGGCTCCATATAGACCTTATCAGCTATGCTTATATCAGTCATAATAGTTGCAGGGTTTGAATTTACCAAAATTACTTCATATCCTTCTTCCTTAAGCGAAAGACAAGCTTCTGTTCCTGCATAGTCAAATTCTGCTGCCTGCCCTATAACAATAGGACCTGAACCTATAATTAGTACTTTTTTTATATCTGTTCTTTTTGCCATTTTTTGCCCTCCTTATGCTTCATCTAAATATATAATTTTATTATCACAAATTGTCGCAATGCATTTCCCCTTTAACTTCATACCTTCAAAAGGTGTTGCCTTGCCCATGGAAAGAAAATCTTCTGGATTAATAGTTACATCTTCATTTAAATCCCATATAGTGAAGTCATTACTTAAAGGTATTTTAAATCTCTTTCTTGGATTTATGGCCATAAGTTCAATCAACTTTTCAAGACTTATTAAATTTTCTTTTACAAGTTTTGTATATAAGACAGAAAAGGCTGTTTCTATTCCTACAATTCCAAAGGCACTTTTCTCAAGGCCTTTAGATTTTTCTTCATTGCTGTGAGGTGCATGATCTGTTGCAATCATATCTATTGTTCCATCCTGTAATCCCTTAATCAGTGCCAGCCTATCCTCTTTACTTCTAATTGGTGGATTCATCTTAAATCTTCCATCTTCCTGCAAGTCATTGTCATCAAGCACAAGATAATGAGGAGCGGTTTCGCAAGTAACATCTACTCCTTCTTTTTTTGCTTTACCTATAAGGTCAACACTTTCCTTACAGGAAATATGACACACATGATATGCACATCCTGTTTCCTTTGCCAGCCTTAAATCTCTTTCAATAGCCTTCCATTCACTTTCTGAGCAGATACCTTTATGATTATGCTCTTTTGCATAACCCCCTTCATGTATATACCCTCCATTAAGCAAACTATTATCTTCGCAATGGGCTACGATAATCTTACCTATGGATTTTGCTCTTTCCATTGCTTTTTTCATAAGCTCTTCATTTTGTATTCCCTTACCATCATCTGAAAAACCTAATGTTTTTTCCGCCATTTCTTTCATATTAGAAAGTTCTTCTCCCTCCTGATTTATGGTAATGGATGCAAAAGGATAAATATTTATTATTGAATCTTTTTTAATTATTTTAAGCTGTTCATTTAAGTGCTCTAAAGTATCAGGAACTGGGTTTAAATTTGGCATTGTACAAACGGCTGTATAACCTCCACGGGCTGCTGCCATACTACCTGTTTTTATTGTTTCTTTATATGAAAAACCCGGCTCACGAAAATGAACATGCACGTCACAGAAGCCAGGAAAAATACTATATTTATTTGATAAACAACCTTCAATTATATTCTTTGGTAAATTAGACTTTATAAGTTTACTTAATTTAAAATCCTTTGTATTAATCATATTAACCCTCCTTTTTTCAAAAAAAACCTTGTCAATATCGACAAGGTATAAACATGCAAAAGAACGGCAACAGGCATAAGCACTGTACCAAAATTTGTTTTATCTATCTTATCGATATCTCGTATCGTTTTAAAGATGTATTATTATTCAATTATTATTCAATTATTATTCAACTACTTATTTTTAACTATTATGCCACTAGACACATTATTTGTCAATTACTATTTTTAAAAATTATTAAATTTATAAATTTAATAATTTTTAATTTAATTGATTAAACTGACTATTATATAATTCTGAATAAAAGCCCTTTTCTTTCATTAGCTCATCATGACTTCCCTCTTCTATTATTTTTCCATCTTTAACTGCAATTATTTTATCTGCATTTTTTATTGTACTTAGTCTATGAGCAATTATAAAGGTTGTTTTATTCTTCATAAGTTTCTTTAAGGCTTCTTGAATATAAATTTCTGTTCTTGTATCAATGGAAGATGTGGCCTCATCTAAAATAAGTATTGAGCAATTTGAAATCATTGCTCTTGCTATAGCTAAAAGCTGACGTTGTCCTTGAGATAAATTACTTCCATTATCTTTTAATACAGTATCATATCCCTTGGGCAGCTGCTTTATAAAATGATGTGCATTTGCTAGTTTGGCTGCCTCTTCTACTTCCAGAATCTACATCATAAAATCTATTTAACAAATTAATAATGGTTGTTTTTCCTGAGCCTGTTGGACCTACTATTGCAATAGTTTTACCTTTTTCAGCCCTTATATTTATTCCCTTTAATATCTTTTTATTTTCTGCGTATGAAAATTCAATATTTTTTAATAAAATATCACTTTCTACCTTATCTAACTTTTTCCTATTATTATCTTCTTCCTTCTTTTCATCCATAACTTCAAAAACTCTTTCAGCTCCTGCTAAAGCTGATTGTATTGTATTACCTATGTTTAAAATTTCATTAATTGGTCTATTGAAATTCCTCATATAAAGAATAATTGTAAATACAGTTCCAACTGTTATATTTATTCCTTTAAGAATTANTATTCCTCCCGATACAGCAAGCAAAAAATATGTAAAGTTATTTATAAAATTCATTGTAGGGGCCATTGACCCTGAAATTGCCTCTGCTAGTATTGCGCTTTTTGTTAAAGCTTTATTTTTTCTGCTGAACTCTTTTCTTATATTCTCTTCCTGTCCAAATAAGAAGGTTAACTTTTGAGCAGATATCATTTCTTCAATATATCCATTTAAGTCGCCTAACTGTTTCTGCCTTCTTAAAAATAAGGGCTGAGTTTTCTTAATGATAATCCTAGTTGTTAAAAACATAAGAGGAGTGCTTATTAATCCAATAAAAGTTAAAGTTGGACTTAATAACAGCATAGCTATTATCATACCTGCTATATTTATAATTCCCGATGCAAACTGAATAATACTCTGTGATAAAGTATTATTAATATTATCAACATCATTTGTAAGGCGGCTCATTAAATCTCCACTTGAATGAGTATCATAGTAACTTACAGGAAGTTTCTGAATACTTTCAAATAAGTTTTTCCTTATTTTTGCTGATGTATTTTGGGCAATACTTACCATTAACCTATTTTGAATTAAGGTTGAAAGACTTGAGAAAATGTACATAATAACTAAGGTAATACACATTTTTCTTAAACCATTTAAATCTCCTATAGTTATGTACTTATCTATAATGTCTCCATTTAATTTTGTTCCAAGTATTGTTATTAAAGTAGTTATAATTGAAAAGAATAAGGCTATTGTTAAAGCATATTTTTTATCTCCAATATATTTTAATAACCTTTTTGCTGTTTCCCTTGGATTA
>JGI24709J26583_10004309_pt1 | contig 10821 bp, 13 predicted proteins | sample BioPla2DNA1_FD_26583 | JGI IMG/M metagenome (IMG submission 26583) | reverse complement strand
TCTGGTGTATAGGATTTTTGTTTTTTTGCCATGATTGAACACTCCTTTGTTATATTATAGAATGTTCAACTTTCCGTGTCCATAGTTATATACTAACACCGGCCGCTGACGATACAGAGTATATATAAGTTTTGTTAAATGTTCTTCGTCAATAAACCCGTACCGTCAATGGTACGGGTTCGTCATTACTAATTTATTTTTTCAAAAACTTTCAGAAATTTTGCGACCAACGGCAAAAAAATCGTACTTATGGGGTGAAAGGACGTGTAGACCTCTCTGCCGGTTGCGGAGGAACTGCATGGATTTCAAATACTGATACAGGAGGTAGAATTGTTATGATCGCTATTAATGCTCAGCATGGGCTTATGCGCTGGTCTGCTTTTTTCGCCCTCTGTTTTTGGAGGCTTCGATTAAAAGTCAGCAGGATCGGCGCATAGCCCGTCCATGATGATTGGGTTATGCGCATTTAATTCAACACATAACCGACTCTCTATCGCTTCTCACGAAGCATAGACAATAAGCGAAAGGAACTTTATAATGAAAAAGATATTAAGTGTTATATTAGCATTGGCTCTTATGCCTATGGCTTTTCCGTGTTCGGCAAATGCAGCAACACTTCAAGAAAGCGAACAGCTATGGGAAGCCTCGTCCAATTCTCCTGTTATGGCAACCTCAACTACTGAATATGCGTATTCCATTGGACATGATTTTGGAATGAATATACCCTTTGTTAATGACCATGCAGGAGACTGTACGATAAGCGTTACTCATGCATCTACTGTATACGGTATGTTGGGGTACACTTCATATTATAATTTTGATCCGACTTATGAGTACCTTAGAGGTGAAAATCCCGCTGGTACAGATCGCCTTGGAAGTTCGATTGTCTATATTGACGGACATGCAAATTACGACAATATAATTTGTGGCGATACTGTTGATGATAGCGATCATCAGTGTGGCGCATACTATTTAACAGACTTCACTTCTACATCCTCTGGATATACATATGCCGGTTTGCAAGACAGAGATTTATCCGGGGTTAAACTGTTTACCTTTGTTGGATGTAATACTGCAACAAATAATGTAAACTTATGTACATCAGCTGAAGATGGCGGAGCAACTTGTGTTGTTGGATTTACTGACACAATCAACGGTCTAACAACCGAAGGTCAAAACTGGAAAAAAGCCTATAATAATGCACTCGGAAATGGAAAAACTGTTTCTGCTGCAATCGCCGATGCTACAACCCGTCACCCGAATTGCAATTTAGGTGATTCGGCTAAAACATATGGTGATGCTTCGATCAACATTGCGCTGAACAACAAGAGTGCCAATTTGACAACGGAATCCGATATGAGTATTATTACCACAGAGAAGATAATACCTTTTGATTTCAGTTCTGTTGTGAACGGGGAGTATGTTCCTCTTGAAGAAGTCAAAACGGAATATGCTGGTATTATTCAACTTATGAGTAAAAGAGATTCCAAGTTTGATTTATCGCAGTACAAAGTGCTGGCAAACGGATATTTTGGTGATGACGGAATAATTAAGGTAAGATACTATCTGGACGATATTGAAACCTCGGCAGTTATTGTGTTTACTGTTGTTGACGGGAAGATTGTCAGTTATTCCGATTCTTTTGATAATAGTGTCAAAAACGAAAATGAAAGAAAAGAAATCTTAAATGCTCGTACCACTTTTGATCAAAAAGAACTGAGATCTGCAAATTATGTGCCGGAGCAAATTTCGTCAAAATATAATGTCGAATCTGATACAGGACGATATTATTACGACTTTTCAGATAACACCTTATACTATATAACGGATGTTGTGTATTCTTTGCCTGGCAGTAACGCTTGCGGAATGACAGAAGTAAGAACACCTATAAAAGTTTTCTAAACTGCGTTTAGATTAACAGAGGGGGAGAATATGAAGAACCATATCAAAAAGAATAAACTTATTATTACTGTATTATGCGTGATCCTTGTTTTAGTTTTGATGTACCTTTTTGTTCTCCCCAGCTATGTAATTGATAGAATTGAAAGAGCGCATTTTGTAGATGTGTGGTATGGAGAAATTTGCTATCAGACTGAGGATGCAGAAGATATATCTGCTCTACTGGACGGTATAGGCATATCAAAATGGAAAAGAACTTGGACAACGGATATGCAACACTTAGGGTTACCAGATGTATACATTACTGTGGATCAGAGGTTTAATGTGGATTTATGGGTAGGTGAGGAAGAATGTTATATAAAAGTATACTTTCATTCCTCTAATATTGAAATTGCTTCGTATTACGCAAATGTATCACATTTTAGTGTGTTGCCATAACACTACACATCGCACTCGTACCGTCGGCAAAGGCGGTACGAGTGTTTTTTTATATTTTTCAAAAAACTTTCGGAAACTTTGCGACCAACGGCGATAAAACCGTACTTATGGGGTGAAAGGACGTGTAGACCTCTCTGCCGGTTGCGGAGGAACTGCATGGATTTCAAATACTGATACAGGAGGTAGAATTGTTATGATCGCTATTAATGCTCAGCATAGGCTTATGCGCTGGTCTGCTTTTTTCGCCCTCTGTTTTTGGAGGCTCCGATTAAAGATCAACAGGATCGGCGCATAGCCTATACAAGATGATTGGGTTATGCGCATTTCGTTCAAAACATAACCGACATACTATCACTTCACACGAAGCATAGACAATAAGCGAAAGGAGCTTTATAATGAAAAAAATATTATGTATTGTTCTGTCCCTGGTAATGCTGCTCTCTATGAGCGTTACTGCATTTGCAGCAGAAGTTAATTTCCCCAGCACTGAACCCGGTGATTCTGTACGCTATGTCGAACCAACGCTTTATGATGACTACTTGAACGGCAATATGAGAAGCACTTCTATACCAACACAGTTTTACGATTTGTCCATAAGTGATTATGACGCAAATCTTGAATTGGTAGGCGTGTCTTGGCTTTATACCAATTATTACTTCTATGGAAATGAAGATGGAAAGCTTAAAGTTACATATACGATCTACTCCGACACAGGAAGACCTACTCAAATGAAAGTTGGTCTGTATGACCTCGATGATAGGAGAATGGAAACCACTTGGACAAGCAGTGGATCATCTTTGGCTGGAATCACGGAGAGCTTTAATTTTATAAATCTTGATCCTACCCACAGATATGCAGTAGCATTTACTGCTGTATTTGACGGCTTTTCACATGATTCCGTACATGGTAGCGCAACAATTTCACATTAACTGAAGTCGAAGCGCAAAATGATTATAGATAGGGGGGTGTTTGTTTGAAACCTATTTCCCAAAAACAAAAAATACTATTTCGCATGGCAACTGTTGTATATGGTCTGCTCCTTCTCTATGTACTGTTTTTGCGTAGTATCGGTGCTGATTACGCATGGACATATCGAGAATATCTATGCGCTATGAGTAATTTTGTCCCACTAAAAAGCGTTTATATTCTGCTAACCACTCCTGTAATTTCTACTTCTATCGTTTTACGCTTTTTGATAAACTTTGTCGGAAACATATTACTGTTTGTTCCTTGGGGGATTTTGTTTCCGTTTTATTTCAAAGGTCTCAACTCATTTAAGAAATTTATTACGACAACTCTGACTGCAATACTCTTGATAGAAGCTATTCAGCTTTTTGCTATGTTGGGTAGTTTCGATATTGAAGATATTCTGCTAAATGGGATAGGTGCTTGTTTGGGGTATTTATTCTATCGAAAACTTTGTCAATAATTTTGCGACCAACGACAAAAAAATCGTACTTATGAGGTGAAAGGACGTGTAGACATCTCTGCCGGTTGCGGAGGAGCTGCATGGATTTCAAATACTGATACAGGAGGTAGAATTGCTATGATCGCTTTTAATGCTCGGCGTGGGCTTATGCGCTGGTCTGCTTTTTTCGCCCTCTGTTTTTGGAGGCTCCGATTAAAAGTCAGCAGGATCGGCGCATAGCCCGTCCATGATAATCGGGTTATGCGCATTTCATTAAGCAATAACCGACATACTATCGCTTCACACGAAGCATAGACAATAAGCGAAATGAGCTTTATAATGAAAAAAGTATTGAGTATTATTCTGTCCTTGGTAATGCTTCTCTCTATGAGCGTTACCGCTTTTGCAGCAGAACCTGCATCTTCCAATGAAAACAATTCTGCTGTTATTTTCTCTGATGACAGTTTCAGCTCTGAAGATCGAGTTTTCTTTGAAAAGATGTCTTTGGTTTTTGACGGCTATACTACCAACGAAGCCGGAGAAATTGTTTTCACTTATTCCAATACATCCTTGGCTGAACTTGGCTTTAATGAAAACGAGATAGCCAGACTTAATTCGCTCAACGAAACGATTTGCGGAGTGGCTCTTACTGATAATACTTCTGTTGCCGCCAGAATGTTTGTTGAGGACGGGAAAATTTGGTTTACTTATGACGATGTGATGGCGTTTCTTTTTGCAGCAGCATCTGTAGGACCCTCTGCCATGTATGCGGCTTTGGTTGCTTTGGGATCAGTTTCCCTCGGTCCGGTTGGAACCGCTATTGCAGCGATTGTTGGTGTTATCGGCGCACCGTCGTTGGCAAGTTTCTGTTATCAAGTCATTCAAGCCGTTGCTAATCAGCAGGGTGTGTATATCGGCGTTGAGATGAATGGAATCTTCCCGAACATCGTAAGCGGCACTTGGTAAATAACCGATTTGGAAAGGAGTTTTGAAATGAAGCCTACATTTTCGCACAAGAAATATTTTACCTTAACTTTATTGGGATATGTTATCATCGGAGCAGCCAGCAGCGGATTTTATCAGCAGCGATACTTTCACGAAGAAGGCTTAACTCCTTTTGTCTGGATTGGTTTCGGGCTTGTCGGAGCAATCATTCTGATTGTCAAAAATATTTTGGATGGGAACAAAGTTCGTGCAGCTCTCACCGACCTCTGTTTCATTATTCCTACCGTGCTTATTCCTCTCATCCCGGCAAGACATGATGTAATGCTGATCGTGATGTTGGTATATGTGTGTGCATTTATTGCCTTGTATGTTTTCAAGAATTATAAGGGCAAGAAATTAGACACATGATTAATCCCGTGATTATCCTATAAAGTTACAAAGGGTTTATAACTTTCATTTGCCTGTACCGTCGGCAACGACAGTACAGGCAATTCTTATAAAAAATTANTCAAAAAACTTTCAGAATTTTTGCGACCAACGGCAAAAAAATCGTACTTATGGGGTGAAAGGACGTGTAGACCTCTCTGCTGATGACTGATGGCTGCATGAATTTCAAAATACTGATACAGGAGGTAGAATTGCAATGATCGCTTTTAATGCTCGACGTGGGCTTATGCGCTGGTCTGCTTTTTTCGCCCTCTGTTTTTGGAGGCTCCGATTGAAGATCAACAGGATCGGCGCATAGCCCTTCCAGGATGATTGGGTTATGCGCATTTCGTTCAACACATAGCCAACATACCATTGCTTCACACGAAGCATAGACAATAAGCGAAAGGNGCTTTATAATGAAAAAGATATTAAGTATTTTATTGGTTACCGTTATGCTGCTCTCTATGAGCGTTCCTGCATTTGCGGTTGACAACAAGAGTGTTGAAGAAATACCTTCCGCTAACACGACAAAAGCGCTATCGGATTATCAAAAGATTATTGATAAACTTAATGAAGAATACGGATATTCTATGACGCTCTCCTCTGCTATTTTTTCGAGGGATAATTCTTTTGAAGTGCCGACTAAATCCACACTCGCAGAATTCGAAGCCCAATTAAGAAAAGATATTGAATCTGATATTGCTGTGAACAATAAAACAAAAGCAGCTATTGCTGCTCTTGGTAGCGATGTTCAATGGGAGGTCGTCCCTTATCTTGGAAAATCATATAAAATCCCTGTAAATGTGAGTTATCGCAGTATGCAAGTTGTAGATAGTTTATACGCAGATGCCATATCTCATCAAATGAGTACGTTTTCTTTCCGTGAAGATATAGAAAGCAGTATGGAATCAAAGAGCAGCACAAGCCAAACTATTACAAGTATTCAAGCGGAATTAGACCCAAGCGGAAACGTTGCTTTTGTAATGACTTCGACAATTTCCATTCCATCTTATTGGCGTTACACGAATGTTAATTCATTTTCGTATTTAGAACTTGGAAACGGCGAGCAATACATCCCGATAGATGTATCACGATCCTATCTTGATAGTTCAAGAACTGTAGCGGCTACATTTATCTGCGAACACTATAACCGCTATGGAGTCCTTATTAACCCCAGTTCTTCGGTTTATGTCGAGTTTAGCGCAACTGGAGATTGCCTTACAAATTGGCCAAACTATACAATTAGCAAAACATATACCAACAAAACATATGAACACATAGATTATTTTGACGATACACGAAACTGCGCAGCTTACGCATGGGGATATAACGGCTCTGTGGGTGCTTTGGGAATTACCCAAGCTGATCTGAATTGCTGTTCGGGCTTGAATGAGTTTCGAACCATGGTAAAAGAAGGTTCTGAAGAGTTTATGGATAGTCATGGTATTAACGCGACTCAAATAACCTCCTATAGCTCTTCGATAAATACTTCTACGCAATACCGAATCGTTATGAGAGTTGGTTATAACGATATAAATGGAAATGGAAGGTGGGATTTTAGCGCAAATCCCGGATATGACTTTTGTGATTACCATTGGTGGATGCAGCTTGGTGACGGCACATGGGCAGACAAACGAGGAGATTTTCCTACAAGAATTGTTCCTAATACTAACATATATTCCGATCCCGATTTGATACTTTGGACGTATTGGGAATGGGGTAATCCTGTATTCTCTGATTTTTATAACAGCACACCAGTTTATTACAAAGTTACTGGATAAGGGGGAATTCGTCATGTATTTAAGATCAAAGAAGATAACGGCATTTCTACTTGCCATCCTACTTATATACTGTTCGGGGTGTCGAAAGAACTCATTGGATATACCAAGCTATTATTCAGAAAATGATATTGTTGATGTGATTAATTCGGCGGAAATGCTTTCACAACCGTTACTTTCTGAAGTCCAACTGGATAAATTCTCTGCCGAAGAGTTTCTCTTTGACAATCACTGTTTCTCATTTTACAGAGATATGGATTATTTTTTGGGATACTCTGTAAGATACGATTACATTAGCTCTATTATTAGTGAGTATCCGCCCCAAGTTGTAAGAACTATTGAAAACAATGGTCAAAAATCCATGTATTTCATATATGAAACGGATGATGGGACACGAGTTTTTGTTTTCTTCTTTGAATCAGACAACTTTCAGTACACAAGAGGCTATCCCATTGTAATGAAAAAGTCTTTGTCTATGGATGAATTTTCAACATTCAACATTGGAGATAGTATCGACGATGTTGAAGCAGTTGATCCTATTGCTGCTCTTTATCGTAAGGGCTACGATACACTTTCTGATGATTTGGTTTATCAGCTTTATGTAGGGGGACGTGAAAAAATATCGACAATACATTTACTGACAGATGGCATCGTCAGAATTGATTATAGCCGCAATAAAGATGGGATATATGTCATAGAACATATTAGTCGTGCTGACGATTACACAATATCGGTGCTTGGTGGCAAATTATGCTATCGGATCTACCCAGAAGATTATTTGACTTAAACAGTCGTGTTAGACATTGAATACCATACATATGGCAAGCGGTTTGCTTCAGCAGACCGCTTTGCCATATCTAAACTTCGCAGTTATAGCAATAGAACCTAATCAATTCACAGACAAAAAAACAAAAAATTCACAATTCCATGTTATAATATAAAAGTTATTGTTTTGCGCTCCGATACAAAAATATTTTAACTTTTTTCAAAAACCTTGCGACCAACGNCAANNAAATCGTACTTATGGGATGAAAGGCCTTTGAAATTCAAAAGAGGGAGGTGAACGCATGGATGACTTGATGATTATTGAGCTGTACTTTGCCCGTGATGAACAAGCGATCAAAGAAACGGATATAAAATACGGACGCCTATGCTTTACTGTGGCTATTAACATTTTATGTAACGACGAAGATTCGGAGGAGTGTGTGAACGATACATATTTAAGTGTGTGGAATAAAATCCCACCAACAAGACCCAATAACTTTATGGCATTTATCTGTAAGATCACAAGAAACCTTTCGATCAAACGACTTGATAATAATAAGGCGAGAAAGCGTACCCCGGAATCGTTCGTTTCGTTTACAGAGTTAGAGGACGTTCTTCCGGATAACAGTATAATGCGCGAAATAGAAAATGCAGAGATCGGCAAGCTGATAAGCGAGTTCCTTAAACATGAGAAGCCAGAGTCTCGTGCAGTTTTTATCCGCAAATACTGGTTCTTTGATTCTGTCAGCGATATTGCAGCACGATACTCATTTACCGAAAGCAAAGTCAAGAATATGCTGTATCACTCCCGTAACAAGTTGAGAGAATATTTGAAGAAAGAAGGTATCGAGGTATGAGAACGCCCAGAATCGTTGATGCGATGAATTATATTGATGATGATCTTGTGTCCTGGGCAGTTGAATATCGGAGAGTTCCCTTGTCTACCCGCCTATTTCGCAAACCCTTTTTGAAAGCCTGTGCGTGCTTTTTAGTATTAGCTCTTGTGCTTGGAGTTGTCTTTTTGCGTGGCGAGAATGGTAACGTAGTTACCTCTCCGTTTGTTTTAACTGCTTATGCAATGTCTGCCGAAAGTTCCGATGCAGTAAAAACCGAGTTGGAAACAGGTGCAAAGGTTCCGATCAGCTCATTTGTTACCGATTCGGGAGTGTCTGGATTCGTGTTTTCCACCCCTAACACTAACGATGATATGCCTGCATCAATTTCCATCATTACGCACGGCAATTACTACGCATATATCCAAGAGATTGTAGGTATTACAATCGATCCCGATCTAAACTACTATGTATTTATTCCGGGCGAAAACGAAGTGCAGCCATATACAGTATTTATCTCCCCTATTAATTTGAATGAAAATCTTGTCTACGAGTACACTGTTTCAATCTCGCAGCAAGGAGAAGAATACTATGCAGAGCTGTTAGAGGTGATAACAAGAGAAGTCATTATGAAATGACAATTTAATACAGAAGAAGGTGGTTCCGATGAACAGAATATCATTCGTCTAATTCATACAAGATATTTTACAGGAGGATTTTATGAAACATCTTAATATTCGGAAACACCTATCTTTTGTTCTTGTTCTGGTTTTGTGTATGTCGCTGACGATTCCTGCCTTTGCTGCAGAAGATCGAATTGTGAGTGATACAGAGGTGTCTGCTGTTCTATCTCAGATCAACGAAGAATACGGCACTAATATCCATGCGCTTTCTGCTGATGAGTTGATCTCACTTGGCTTGCCGGTGTCGGAGCCAAAACCTATGTCCGCTTCTGAACTCATGGCTTTGGAAAACACTTTGCGTCATATTGCAGAAACGCAGATCCCACAATTTGTAGCGGCAACACAAGAAGCTAATGCTGTACTTTCCAGTATTCATACCTCTACTGTTTCCTCTGGTAATGAGTTGAGAGCTGCTTCTACTCCCATTACTGCGACAAAAGACATAGATTATGCTACTGCGGGAGCCGTGGCATATACGTCTAAAACTATCTTCGGCAAGACAATTTGGGGAGAAATCCAGCATGGTTTTTGTGTCACAGATACACAACAGGCTACTTGGTTCCAAGCTACGAATCCAACCGTTACTCGTACCGACAGCAACCGTACATTGTATTGGGTTGGTACTGGCAGCTATTACTCCAATATCAACGGAACACAGTATTATCTTTATAGCGGAACACAGTACGCATCCATGCCCATTGATGACTATACATAAATGATCATAAGCATTTACAACTAACGAAAGGCAGCGGGAAACCGCTGCCTTTTTTCATTTCAATCGTTTAAGAAACGACATATTCAATTTCTTTTGTACTTGTCCATTTCAAGCAAGATACGATATAGGTGTTCCTGCTCCTCTTTGGTTTTTGCGGAGAGAAATTCGTAACACTCAAGGGGTATATCCCTGGTTTCAGTTTCCTGTCCGCCCAGCTTCTCAAAGAGCTTTGACAAAGACACATTCAAAGCGGCAGCGATCTTTTCGATACTTTCAAGCGTTGCGTTCTTTTCGCCTCGCTCAACCTGTCCGATATATGTCGGGTGGCACCCGGACATTTCTGCAAGTTTCTCTTGGCTCAACCCTTGACGGTTCTGTGTCTTATTGTGGGGCGGGACACGCCCCTGTTTTTATTTCAATGAAATATAGATGTGTATTTCAGCGTTTTCCATATCTCCACCGGGCTGATATTCTTCAAAATCACAGGTGAATTTTCTGTCCAGGTTCATAGACCAAAGCTTCATCCAAAACTCGGCTACAGCCTTTTGCACATGTCCATGAACAATAAATTTAGCGTATTTTCCCGAAGGTATTATTTCTGAATCTGAATTGCACTAGCCGATTTATGTATATACGGGACAAATTAGGGTTAAAGATAAGATTCCATGATTTAAGACACTTTAATGCGACAATAATGCTCAAGAGTGGAGTAAGTGACAAGGAAGCGGCCGCAAGGCTAAGACACAGGAATGTAAGCACGACAAGAGAAATATACCAACATGTCTTGGAAGAGATGGACACCAACACAGCTAACATAATAGGAGATGAAATTAAAAGGGCTATGGAATAGCTCTTTTTTTTATGCATTTTTATAAAGGTGGTGCGAAAAGTAGGTGCTAAATCAAAAAACGAGTTTCAACAAAACTGT
>JGI24709J26583_10004305_pt1 | contig 10827 bp, 10 predicted proteins | sample BioPla2DNA1_FD_26583 | JGI IMG/M metagenome (IMG submission 26583) | reverse complement strand
CAAAATTGTTTATTATATAACTTATTCTTGCAAAGTCTTTAGGGTCTGCCATCGAGTGGTCATGTTCTCCTTGCGGTCCATGTCGTCTTATAATATGGTTCGATTCCCACATGCTCTCGCCATATGGTTGCCTATTACTTGGCAACCTTTTTCGATGTAATACTTTGAAAGCATTATTAGCATAACTTATACCTTAAGAATAATATTCTATAAAAAAACGAACGTCTTCTGTCCGTTTCACATATTCATTATTAAAAGCAATATATTTAAACACATCTAGTACAAGTTCTTAACCAACCTAGTTAAATTTGCAGCGCCTAGCGCAAAACCAAAAGAGTTATCAAGTGTATAATCCGCACAAGCCTTATAGTAACCTATCGTACGGTTATATAGATTAATAACATCTTCAATGCCAGCATTTTCAAGGTGTGGTCTTCTATCGATTTTAATATCAGATAGAATTTGATCCAATGGTCTATCAATATGGATAATCACACCTTGATTTTGCATAAGCATAACATTTTCTTTAATGGTTGGAAGTCCCCCGCCGGTTGATACTATTGAGGGTGGTTCACTTGCTAAACTCATAAGTACTCCTGTTTCAGCGCTGCGGAAAAAAGCTTCACCTAGGTTTTTATATATATCTTTTTCGGACATACCCATCATCTCGCTTACCTTAACATCGGTATCGACATAGGGCAGCTTAAGGTTAGAGGCGAGCTTCTTACCGAGGCTTGTTTTCCCACCTCCAGCCATTCCTACCAGAAATACATGCATAGTCAGCATGATCCTCTCCCCTTTTTCAAGATTTCAAAAGCCTGTATTCGCTAATGTGATTATAACATATACAAAATTAACTTGCAATTTGTAACTACAATATTAATTATTGGAGCTTGATATATGTAAAGATTAAATGTTAAAATATATTGGAGGTATAAAATGACAGTTTTAGGAGATATAACACAAGTAGATCTGTCCGGTACTGAAATCTTTCTTTCAAAAGAAAAATTTTCTGAAGCGGGAATACGTTTTGCACTGGAACTATCTGCACTTTCTTACAATCTAAATATTCGCCCTTGGGTAGATGCTGGTTGGTCTGATATAACCATAAAGATTAGAGATAGGCTGTTCCATAGTATTGATACTAGCGATAGCGACAGTTTAATTCAAAGCCTATATAACAGCATTGCACCCTATTTTGGCAAAAAAACAAAACACAAAAAAATCAAAAAACGTAAGAAAATAAAAAAACAGATAGTAACTCCCTACAAAGCCGAATATGGAAGAGCGATTATAATGTCAAATGAAATAGCCGATTGTAAATTTGCAATTGCCATAACTTTTGCTGGAACAGGTCGAAACCTTACTAGTTGGCTTAGCAATTTTGATTTTGCTCATGAAGATGGAATACATGCAGGCTTTAAAAAGTTGACCGATACTTTTTTTGCACAGGTAAACAATATAGAATTCCCTTCAATAGCAGAGAAGTTAGGCTTTGAATCTTTAGCGCTTAGGGATATATTGCTTAGTGTAAAAAATGATAATTCTCCGTTTTTAGTGTTCGTTTCAGGGCACAGCCAAGGTGCAGCATTGCTTCAATTGTTTATATACAATTTGTTAATGCAAGAAGTTAAGCGCAAAAATATACTTGGGTATGGTTTTGCCGCTCCTACCACTGTAAGCAACAGCTTTGAGCAGATTGATATGCCAATTAATCTCATTAACTTTGAGAACGATGTGTTTACAAGGCTTGGAATTCAAAAACATATAGGCAATGTATATTTATTCCAGGCTGATGATATGCTCAAAGCGGCATGCTATGGAGATTTAGCTGAAGATACAATGTTTCAGAATGCTATTTCTTATTTACTAAGTATAAAGAACACAGAAGAATCTCTTTTCTCAACCCTAGCTTTCACCTATGCCTTAAGCTATTTGCCAGCAAAGATGCAAAGCGGTGTTTTTGAAGGAGGTTTTTCTTTATTGCGTATTCTCCCCAGTGATGACACTTCCACTAGCATAAGCTTAATGCGAGCTTTTTTAAGAGATAGATATGTTCTACTTACCGGTCATGAGCCTGATAAGCAAAGTTTATTAAATAAAGCCAAAGAGTACTTGATTCTTATGAATAAATTTGGCGCAAAAAAGCTAATGGAAGCAAATATGACCGCAATCAGAGCATCACACAGCTTGCGCCTTGACGAGAAAGGCGAACTCATATCCTGCTATGCATATATTGCTCTAAAAGGCTTTGAAAAACTTAAAAAGATAAATTAAATTATCTGTTCAGATGTATTTTTAGGGTCACACCAGAAAATCACTTTCATAGTGGTACCTTTGCCAAGTTCACTTTTTACATCAAGCTCTGCGTTATGATATTCTGCAGCATGTTTTACAATTGATAAGCCAAGACCTGTGCCTCCCTTATCCTTTGAACGACTTTTATCCGTACGATAGAAACGCTCAAATATCTGGTTCTGTTTTCCTTCTTCTATCCCTATGCCAGTATCCTCCACGGTTAGTATACATTTATTGCCGTCTTTGTAAATATTTACTTTAACAGAGCCGTTTATCTTATTATATTTCACTGCATTGTCTATTAGGTTAAATATTATTTCCCCAATAAGCGTTGGGTTGCCAAGTATTTCGCAGTCATCACAGGAAGATTCTAAGCTTATATTCCTTTTTGAGGCGATAGGTCTTAAGCTTTCTATGCAATTATCAATAATATCTGATAACTTTACCGGCTCCATATCACTTGATATTTTACCCTCATCCATTCTGCTGAGACGCAAAATATCGTCTACAAGTTTTAGCATTCTATTTGCTTCCTTATTTATACGCTTGAAAAAACTCAACTCATCTTTCTTGCGTACCATTCCGTTTACCAGCATTTCTGTATAACCGGATATTGTGGTGAGCGGTGTCCTTAGCTCATGAGAAACATTAGCGGTAAAACGCTTACGAAGGTTTTCGTTCTCCAATTTATCGGTTAAATCGGTAAATAGAAATACTATACCTTTTTCATCTGAATCCATTACACTGGCAGCGATACGATAGTTACGCTTGCCAAGTGGAACTATTGCAAATGTGGAATCCTGATGTTCTAAGTTGAAAAGAAGCTGCATTATCTCCTTTTGTCTATTGATTGCCTGAAAAGGTTTGCCTTCCGCCTTCTCCGCAGTAGTGCCAANCAAGGCGCAGGCGCTATCGTTTATTGATATAATATTCATCCTTTTATCCAACATTATAAAACCTTCACCTAGGGCATTGAAAATTGCNGATATATCAATTTTTCTCTTTTCCATAAGAGATATTTTGTCTTTGAGTTCATTTTGTTTTGAGGATATACTCCTTACAAAAGGCAGGAATTCCTCAAAATTGCAAGTGTCCACAGGATTATCTATATCAATTGCGTTCACACCATCAATAAGCTTATCCGTCAAATGTTTTGAAGTACCGGAAGCTAAGAATAAAAGTAATATGAAAAGNAAAATTAAATATAAATACATCTTGCTACGGATTTCATTTATAATAAAGCTACGTTCAATTACACAAAGCACATTGCCATTTTTAAGTTTTTTAGCAGAGGAAAACAGGTAATAATTAGCCCGTTTTTGTATATCAGCACCGCTACCTTTTTTTATAGATTCTTTTATTTCAGGCATCTTTGAATAATCTTCTTGACGATAAAGTGGCTCAAAACTATCAAATATCTTGTTTCCGTTCTCGGAAACTAATATAATCCTTAAATCGCTAAGGGTTTTATCAAGCAGTTCTTCAGCATCATCAGTATTATTGAGCATAGTAGTAAGGCGCTCAAGTTTAAGACTAGTTGAAAGAGATAGCTGCCTCTTAACACTTGAAATAATAGCAAACTCAGTCAGTATTANAAGTATAGCAGATAAAAGGAGCGAGAGAACTACTCCGCTCCAAAATATACGCCTTCTCATTTTTTAGATTCCTTTTTAACAGCGCCTATCTTATAGCCTACCCCTCGAACCGTTTCGATTAAATAGGAATTTTTACCTAGTTTTTGACGTAAAGATCTTATATGTGCATCCACAGTCCTTGAATCGCCATAGTAAGTAACCCCCCAAACAACATCAAGCAGTTTATCCCTAGTGTAGACAATTTCAGGGGTAGAAATCATACACCTTAGAAGTTCAAACTCCTTATTGGTGAGCACTATCTCTTTGCCGTCCGATGTAGCACTATGACGGTCATAGTCCATCTCTATGCCGCCATAGCTTAATTTTCGTGGTTTTGGAGAAGGTTCAGCACGCCTTAACACAGCTCTTACGCGGCTTAAAAGTTCCATAATGCCAAAAGGCTTAACGATATAGTCATCCGCACCGTAATCCAGNGCTCTCACCTTATCCATCTCTTCCCCTTTTGCGGTAACCATTATTACGGGAAGGAACTCAGTATCGGGGTCAGAGCGCATCTCCTTTAATAGCGTTTCGCCATCGGTACCGGGCAGCATTTGGTCAAGCAAAACCAAGTCCGGCACGCGTTTCTTTAAAGCTTTTTTAAAGGATTCCGCCTCAGGAAAACCTTTCACGTCATAGCCTGATTGCTTTAGCGCGTAAATGATAAGGTCTCTTATGCTCTTATCATCTTCAACTGTATAGATGATCAAAGGGCCTCACCCTTATAAATTCCTGTTACAGCGTACTCAACCCACTCAGCAATATTTACAGCATGGTCAGCTATTCTTTCAAAGTATTTCGCTATCATAAGCGTATCAAGCAACTGCATACCGGGATCTTCACTAGTACGTATCTGCTCTTGAATCTCCTCTTTAACCTGAATNAATAGGTTGTCGACAATATCGTCAGACTCGATTACTTCTTGAGCAAGCGACAGGTCACGACTTACATAAGCATCTACAGCCTTATGTACCATATGCGCTGCCGATTCACCCATAGTTAATAGGTGAGCGGGTTTTTCCACAATTTCCTCTTCAATAGGCATAGATATTATCTCAGCAATATCGCTTGCCTGATCACCTATGCGCTCCATATCGGTTATCATTTTAAGCGCTGATGAAACCATACGCAGATCCGAAGCTACTGGCTGTTGCATAAGTATAAGCCTAAGACATAGCGCTTCTATATCTCTCTCCTTGCGATCTATCTCAGAATCCCCTCGAACTATCGCCTTTGCAGCCTCAACATCGTGTATGCGAAGCACATCACAAACACGCTCAATAGCCTGTTCAATCATACTCCCCATTTGAATCATCTCACGGTTAAGTTGATTTAATTGATCGTCAAAATATGTACGCATCAACCGAACCTCCCTGTAATATAATTTTCTGTTCGTCTATCCCTTGGATTTGCAAACAAATTGGCAGTAGGTGCCATCTCTATCATATCGCCAAGCAGGAAAAACGCTGTAATATCGGATATACGTGTTGCCTGCTGCATATTATGCGTTACGATAATGATAGTATACTGCTTTTTAAGCTCCATTACAAGATCCTCTATACGAGAAGTTGATATAGGATCAAGCGCGCTTGTNGGTTCATCCATAAGAATTACGTCAGGTTCTACTGCAAGGCAGCGTGCGATACACAACCTCTGCTGCTGACCACCAGAGATAGACATGGCACTCTTGTTAAGGTCATCCTTAACTTCTTCAAAGAGCGCAGCATCAGTTAGGGACTTTTCGACTATTTCATCCAGCTTCGCGCGGCTGCGTATACCATGTGTGCGGGGTCCATAGGCAATGTTATCGTATATAGACATTGGAAAAGGATTGGGCTTCTGGAACACCATNCCAACGCGTTTACGCAGGAGATTTACATCGGTTAAAGGGTCGTATATATTTTGACCATCAAGTAATATTTCACCAGTTATATTACATTCGGGAATAAGGTCGTTCATACGATTCAATGACTTTAGAAGCGTAGATTTTCCACAGCCCGAAGGACCTATGAAAGCGGTAACCATTTGCTNAGGTACTTCCATGTTTATGTTCTTAAGCGCATGAAAAGCGCCGTAGTGCAAATCCATGTTGCTTATTCGAAACTTCGCATTCTGCGAACTTTCAACATGAAAAGCCTCTGGAGCCACACTACCTTTTTCTTTTAACATACTATCGTTCATTTCATTATCCTTTACTTGAAAGTTTTTTTGCAGCTTTACTTGAAACGGCATTCATTATTACTACAACAACAAGTAATACAACCGCGACAGCAAAAGCTTCTCCAAGATGCAGACCTTCCTGCTGGAGCTGATAAAGATGTACTGCAAGTGTTCTGCCCGAATCCAATGGCGAAACACAAACTTTTGCAACTATACCAGAAGTATATATTAAAGCCGCAGTTTCACCGACTATTCTACCGATTGAAAGTAACACTGCCGCTAATATACCGGGTGTTGCAACAGGTAAAACTATGCGCATCGTAGTACGAAGCTTACCTGCACCGAGTGCTAAACTACCCTCACGGTAGCTGCGCGGAACTGAAAGCAGGGATTCTTCCGTCTGTCGCAGTATTACAGGCAATACCATTATAGCAAGCGTAAAGGCGCCAGCTAGCAATGAAAAGCCCCAGCCTACTGTATTTACAAAGAATAGCATTCCAAACAGTCCGTATATTATGGACGGNAGCCCTGCAAGCGTTTCAGAAGTAACGCGCACAACTTTAACAAGTTTGGAATCAGGCTTTGCGTATTCAGCTAGATAAATACCACCGAAAACTCCAAGTGGCACAGATATTAAGAGTGCAAGAGCTGTCATGTATACAGTATTCAGTATTGCATGGAACATCGAAACATTGTCAGTGGTATATTTTAGGTCAAAAAGGCTAGACTTAAAATGTAAAGCCCCACTTTCGTCATGAAAGAAGAAATTAGGTATACCCTGAACAAATATATATATCACTATAGACGCTAAAGCGAATATGGTAAGGGCAGAGCAGAGATAAGTAAAGAACTTAAACGCAATGCTGCCAGTATGAGGCGGCGCCGTTCCTTTAGTGATAGATTTATTATTATCTATACTTTTCATTACTGAATCACCCGCCTTCTATTTATATAAGAGAATATGGAGTTGATACAGAGAACAATTACAAAAAGTACAACACCGGTAGCTATAAGCGAATCCCTATGTACATCAGCAGCATAACCCATTTCCATCATTATATTTACGGTAAGTGTACGTATACCCTTTGTAATACCCTGCGGCATACGTGCTTGGTTACCAGCAACCATAATAACTGCGGTCGTTTCGCCTATCGCTCTACCTATACCCAAGACAACGCCCGACAAAATGCCAGGACGGGCTGCCGGAATCAAAACATGTAATACAGAGTATTCATGTGTTGCACCAAGGGCAAGGCTGCCTTCATAATANTTTCCAGGTACTGCGCTTAAAGCAGCAGCGGAAGTCTGTATTATAGTAGGTAACACCATAATCGCCAGCAGTACAGATGCAACAAGTACACATTTGCCAGACGATAAATTAAGTAAATCCTTAGTAAGCGGCACTAATAGCATCATTCCAAAGAANCCATATACAACAGAGGGAATTCCGGCAAGCAAAGCAACTGCCGGTTTCATAACACGGTTAATTCTGTTGTTTGAGAAGTNAGTCATAAAAACTGCGGTCAATATCCCGATTGGNGAGGCGAGCAACACTGCACCTATCGTTATATAGAAGGAGCCAATAATCATNGGCATTATGCCAAATATTTCTCTAAGCGGCGACCATTGTTGACCAGTTAAAAAACTCCAAAGGCTATGCTTCTGGAAAAAAGGTATGCCGTTAGCAAAGAGAAATATACATATCATCGCAACCGCAATAATACAAACACATGCGGAGAATAAGAATATCCCCCGCATGATGTTTTCGGAAAGATACTTCCGATCGTTTTTCATAAGATTACTTGCCGAGTTCTGCCCAGGTTTTTACTTCACCCGTGAAGATCTGGCGGAGCTGCTCGAGGCTCACATCTTCGCAAGTATTTTCAGGGTTTACTATTACAGCAATGCCGTCCATAGCGATAACAGTGTTCTCTGCACCCTTCTCAACCTCAGAATCCTTGAGTTTGCGGGAAGCCATACCGATATCAAATGTGCCTTCAAGTGCCTGGTTTACGCCAGTGCTGGAACCGCCACCCTGGATTTCAATTTCAACTTTGGGGTTGAGCGCATTATACGCTTCGGCCAATTTGCCCATGATGGGTTCTACAGAAGTGGAACCACCGACAACTACCTTGCCTTCGATGTCTTTTGCTTCGAATGCAGGCGCATCAGCAACAACAGCTATGGCGTCATTTTCGTTGATAACTGCTTGACCTTCCTTGCTCATAATAAAAGCGAGGAAATCAGCAGCAGCTTCGCTAAGCTCTACACCAGCTTTAGTGACTAAATTGAAGGGACGGGCAACAGGATAGTCGCCGGCAATGATATTTTCGCTGTTAGCTTCAAAGCCATCTACCTTGAGAGCTTTAACGGTTTCGTTTAGTGCAGCTAGAGATACATAGCCTATTGCTACTTCGTTTCCTGCTACTGATACCAGCACCTGTGAAGTTGCATTCTGGATTTCAGCATCAAGTGTGGTNTTGTCGACTTTCTCGCCTTTGTCATTCTTCGCTTCTACGCCAGTGATTTCTACGAAAGCTGCGCGGGTGCCGCTTCCTTCTTCGCGTGAAACAACAACTATTTCGCTGTCAGCATTGAACGCAAGAGCTATGCCTGCGGTTAGCATCATGACCATCGCCATGAATAGAGCAACATGTTTCTTCATTAAAACTACCTCCTTAATTGGTACGGTGTCATAATAAACCTTAAATGTAAAAAGCAAACTTGTTTAATGTAAAATTTGTGTAAAGTCATTTAGACGAGTTTTGTTTTACAAAGGATTGTTTTCGCTGAAAGCATATGTTATCATTGCGATACTTTGATTAAGGAGGCTTCAAGTGGAACTAAGTTTTGCTTCCTATGTTCTGGTTTTTNCCCTTGTGTTTTTAGGAGGTTTTNTNGATTCTGCCGCAGGTGGCGGCGGACTTATTTCTTTGCCNGCTTATTATTTAGCCGGCTTATCTCCCGCGTATGCTGCAGGGAGCAATAAACTAAGCGCGTTTGCAGGTACCTTCACTGCAACGCTCAAATATGCAAATAGCAAACAGATAAAATGGAATGTTGCAACTGTCGCACTTGGCGCATCTTTTATCGGAAGTTTTTTTGGCGCTGAACTGTTTAAAATAATACCCGAAAAAACAATAAGCATAATCGTACTTGTAGTTTTACCTATTATGGCACTTTTGATATTGTCGAAAAATAAGCGAAAAAAAGAAGTAAAAAANGCTAAAAACACAAAATATAGTATTTTACTAGCAATAATAATAGGTCTATGTACTGGAATATATGACGGACTTATAGGGCCCGGTACCGGTACTATTTTACAGCTACTTTTTGCAAATGTAATGGGTTTTAACGCTTTGCTTGCATCAGGTTCCGCCCGCCTTGTAAACCTCGGGAGCAATATAGGTGCCTTAATTAGCCTTATATCTCAAGGTAGGATAATATATACACTGTCAATACCCGCCGCCTTATTTGGCGTTATGGGCAACTGGCTAGGGGCAAATTTAGCTTTAAAAAAGGGAGAACGCTTTATACAGGGACTGATAATAGTTGTATTATGCCTTCTAGCTTTTAAGACTATATACGATTTAACTCAAGGAGGAGTTTAGTTGGAAAAGAAAACATATTCTAAAAATCCTTTAATAGATACATTGCTCACAATAAGGGGTAACCAAAGAGTTGCAATATTTACTGAACCTCTATATGGGATACCGTTTAATCTATATATGCCTTTTGTGTCAATATATATGGCTTCACTAGGTCTATCCCCCGTTCAGATAGGTTTTGTTGCGATGCTCACCATGTTTTCTCAGATGGTATCTTCACTTTTTGGCGGAGTCTTAGCAGATAAAATGGGTAGACGCAAGAGCTTATTCGTATTTGATGTGTTCGCTTGGGTAATACCGTATTTCTTATGGGCAACTGCTCAAGGTTTTCCTGCGTTTGTAGTTGCAGCACTACTTAATGGTATGTGGCGTATAAGCAATGTAAGCTATTCCCTACTGATTGTGGAAGATGCTGATATGAAACGTCTTTCGCATATGTATGGGCTTATGAACCTAGCGACTTTGTTAGCAGGTTTTATTTCTCCGCTGGCTTATATATTTGTACAAAAGTTCAGCCTTATTCCTACAATGCGCACAATGTACTTTTTCGCCATGATACTCATGATAGTTAAAAACCTAGTATTGTATCTTGGAACATACGATACCAATGTCGCAAAGCGGCGTATGGAAGCCTCAAAAGGAAAAGGCATAATATCAAGTTTGCTAAACAGTAAAAAACTTTTTGTAGATCTATTGACCACACCAAGAACACTACTAGCGATAGGACTTATGACCTGCTACCTTATAATAAAAACTGTAAACGATAGCTTCTGGCCGCTATTTGTTACTGATTATGTAAAAATAGCTGATGAAAACTTGTCTATATTTAACACGATCCGCTCAATAGTTATGCTGCTCAGCACAATCTTTATATTTCCGAATATCAGGTTATCTAGATTTAAATTGCCGCTATTCCTCTCATTTTTCGCATATGTAGCTTTAAACATAATGTATAGTTTGCTTAACACCGGATCATTTTTAGGTTTAACCATAGGAACTTTTGCTGAAGCCTTGGCGCTTAGCATAATAATACCCATGACAAATTCTATACTAACCGCTACAATTGAGAAGGAAGAAAGAGCAAAACAACTTAGCTTTGCATTTATGGTTAGCTTACTTGTATCAGC
>JGI24709J26583_10004303_pt1 | contig 10833 bp, 11 predicted proteins | sample BioPla2DNA1_FD_26583 | JGI IMG/M metagenome (IMG submission 26583) | reverse complement strand
TTAAGGGAAATGGCAAGATGTACGTGGCCACAACCACCAGAAGTGCATATCTTCCTACTTCAGCACAGCTACCATCATTGGGTGTAAAGAATTCCAGTGTTAATATTTCTATATTTATTGCAATTGCTATAGCTATAATATTATTTATAGTATTAAATAAAACAATATTTGGCTATGAGCTTAAGGCTACCGGATATAATAGGCACGCCTCTAAATATGCTGGTATGAACGGAACTAAGAATATTATTCTCACTATGCTGATAGCCGGTGGACTGGCTGGTCTTGGTGGGGCATTTGCCATTCTAGCTCCGTCAACCATTGCAGGAAGTAGCCAAACCTATGAGCCTATCAATGTAATTGCAGCCAATGGTTTTAATGGTATAGCGGTAGCTCTTCTTGGAAATTCCAGCCCATTGGGAATTATTTTTTCATCGGTATTTATTTCCCATATACAAAGAGGTGGAAGCCAGACGAGTATTCTAGGCTTTAAGCCAGAGATTATCGATGTTGTTATATCAATTATTATCTATTTCTCAGCCTTTTCATTAATAATCAAAACAGCTATTGGAGGATTCTTTAAGAATATACATCATAAGAAGCCTGCTGTGGTTACTGAGCTCCCTGTCCATGGCTCTACCATGATAGCAGATGAAAATGAAGAATCCAATAGGCTAACTAAAGAAGAGGAACTTAAAGAAGCAGTAGACCTTCCTGATAAAAATATTAATAATCAGGATATAGAAGAGAAGGAGGTGTAGGAGTGGATATACTATATTATCTAATTCAAAATACCCTTCCAGTTGCAGTAGCCTTATTATTGGTTGCCTTAGGTGGTATGTTCAGCGAAAGAAGTGGTGTAATCAATATTGCTCTTGAAGGTATAATGCTCTGTGGAGCCTTTATCGGATGTGTATTTGTATATTTTATAGAGAAAAAACCTCTTCCTGCACAGCTCATTTTCATTCTAGGAATGCTGGTTGCGGCCTTGGCTGGACTTTTATATTCCTTGTTATTATCCTGGGCTGCAGTCCATATGAAAGCTGATCAGACTATTGTAGGAACATCTTTAAATATGCTCGCTCCTGCAGCAATACTATTATTTTCAAAAATGTACTTTATGTCAGACGGTGTTACCACCAGTACAAGATTTTATATCAGAGAGGTTAAGGGATTAAGTAATATACCTATAATAGGAGATTTATTCTTTAAAAACACCTATTTAAGCTTATATATAGGAGTAGCTCTTCTGATTATAGCTACTATAGTATTCTATAAAACAAGATTTGGGCTTAGATTACGNTCCTGTGGTGAGCATCCCCAGGCTGCTGACTCTGTGGGAATAAATGTGTATCGCATGCGTTATGCAGGTGTATCTATATCAGGAATTCTGGGCGGTATAGGAGGCTTTTTCTATGCAGTTGGAGTTATGGATGGCAATACCAACGGGCATACAGGAGTAGCTGGCTTTGGTTTCCTCGCTCTTGCAGTATTAATATTTGGTCAATGGAAGCCAATTCCTATACTATTTGCGGCGCTTTTCTTTGCATTTTTAAGAACAGTGGCCTATTCAGTAGCCTTGATACCTTTTCTTAAGGCCCTTAATATAAATCAGGATTATTATAAGATGCTTCCCTATGTGGCTACTATGGTTGTATTGGCATTTACGTCAAAACGTTCTAGAGCCCCCAAGGCTGAAGGCATACCATATGATAAGGGTATGCGTTAAAGATATTCAACTATTATGAATAAATCACTACAAGTAATATGAAGTATGAGGCTGTCGCATAAGTAATTAAGGGAGTGTATATATTCCATCACACACTGATTAGGAGTACAATTTGCCATGATTTGTAAATCTTAATCGGACTAAAGTCCGCTTTTGATAATACAAATTATAGCAAACAGTTCTCCAAAATGTGCATGATTGGAACATATACACCCCCCTCTTACATTCTGCGACAGCATCTTTATTATGTAATGGAAAAGCTCGCTTCAGTAAGATATGTAGCTAAGGATACATTTTCTTGTTAAAAAATAGAATATAATATATTAAAGAGAACGGAGGTTAAACCTTCGTTGCTAAGAGATAAGTAGAAATTAATTGAGGGGGTAAAGCCACCCTTGATGTTAGGAAATAAAGGACTAGGAGGATTGGATATGGTTAGACAGGTTATTAAGATTGATGAGGATTTATGTGTTGGATGTGGCTTATGTGTTTCTGCATGTCAAGAGGGTGCTATTGGAATTATAGATGGAAAAGCAAAATTATTACGTGATGATTATTGTGATGGTCTAGGTAATTGCTTACCTGCTTGTCCCACAGGAGCTATCTCATTTGAAACTCGAGAGGCCTTGGAATTCAATAAGGAAGAGGTCATAAAGAATATGGAGAGTAAGAAGAGGGCTACAGAGCAAAATCAAGGCTTTAGCGGATGTCCAGGGTCTAGAATGATGGAATTAAGCAAGCCAAGTTCAATAGCTCAACCTACTATAAATAATAGTGCTACCGAGGATAAGGGCCATATGCCATCTATGTTGGGTCAGTGGCCTGTACAGCTTCAGCTTGTTCCTTATAATGCTCCTTACTTCGATGGTGCAGACTTATTAATAGCAGCAGATTGTACAGCCTTTTCCTATAGGGATTTTCATTCCTTTATGAAAGATAAGATCACATTAATAGGTTGCCCCAAACTAGATGACACTGATTATTCTGAAAAGCTAANCAATATATTGAAAAGTAATAATATTAATAGNATTACTGTAATAAGGATGGAGGTACCCTGCTGTGGTGGTATCGTACATGCGGTAAAGACAGCCATATTAAATAGCGGAGAACTTATACCATGGAGAATGGTAACTATCTCTACAGATGGTTTTGTACTTGAGGATAGTAAATAATAAAAGTGCTTAAGTTGACAGGTTCTTTCTATCTAGCTATAATAAGCCTTGAGTCCCAGATTTGACTTATCAAGATTATAGGGATATAGGTTAGCTTACATAGAGAAATGGAGACGAGAGACACCGTGGAAAAACAAAAGAAAATAAATACTGCTTCAAAAATAGCCTTATTCGGAGCTTCTATTATTTGGGGAAGCTCCTTCCTTGTGGTAAAAAGTACTATGGATAGTATGCAGCCCCATACCTTACTTGCAATTCGCTTTACATTAGGAAGCTTGCTCCTATCTATAATATTCTATAAAAGACTTAAAAAGCTTAATAAGGATTATCTTATTAGTGGAGGCATAATAGGAATATTCTTATTTATAGCATATAGTATTCAGACTATTGGAATCACAGATACTAGCCCAGGGAAGAATGCGTTTTTAACAGCAATTTATTGTGTAATAGTGCCTTATCTCTACTGGATAGTAGATAAGAATAAGCCTGATAAATACAATGTAATAGCAGCAGCCCTATGCTTGACAGGGATAGGACTTGTATCTATTAATAGTGGGTTTAAGATTCAATTTGGTGATGCCTTTTCATTAATAAGTGGATTCTTTTATGCTGCACATATGGTATCTATATCAAAGCTTGCTAAGGATAGAGACCCAGTTCTTTTAACCATAGTTCAATTTAGCGTTACTGCAATTTTATCTTGTGTGGTTATGCTGCTGTTTGAAGATATACCCAAGTCTTTTAGCCCAAATGTCATTGCTGAGCTATTGTACTTGGCAGTCTTTGCTACTGCCATAGCCTTATTACTACAAAATATTGGGCAAAAGTATACCAATCCTGCCCCAGCTTCAATAATACTTAGTCTAGAGGCGGTATTTGGGGTAATTTTTTCAGTTATATTCTTTAAGGAAGAGATTAGTATAAAGCTGTTTTTGGGCTTCTTATTAATATTTACTGCGATAATTACTTCCGAAACAAAATGGTCATTTATTAGAAAAAGCAAAAATAATAATTTATAACTTGTAAACCTACTTGACAAATGAGGAAAGTGGGTTTATTATTATTTTAATACATAGTAAATAAGTATGAATACTATGTTATAAATAGTGCATATAATGTATTATTAGGCATAGTAATTTTCATATGACAAATACTAGATAAGTAGATAGTATTTTAAATGTAAAAATAAATATGCAATTGCGAAACTCACGAAAACCTTTGTTTCTTGTGTAAGTTTAACAAGGACCACAAGCAGGTACTCAGAGACCGTCGGTACTTAGGTGACGTACTTTGGCACCTTATGTACCGTTACGAGGCGAAGGTAGCGAGGCAGCCTGCCTGCGATGGTTTGCTAAACTAGCACAAGATCATAAAGTAAGGTAGAGTTTCGCAATTATCTAAAAACCAAATAAATCATGAAAGGAATTTGAAGTATGGCGAATATTAAGAAGCGGATTACAGAATTAATAGGAAACACACCTCTGCTTGAACTGACAAATTACAATAATAATCATGGGCTTGAAGCTACAATAATTGCAAAAGTTGAGTCCTTTAATCCAGCGGGGAGTGTAAAGGATAGGATAGCCAAAAGAATGATCGAGGTAGCATTGGAATCTGGTGAAATTAATAAGGATACAGTTATTGTAGAACCGACAAGTGGAAATACAGGAATTGGGCTGGCTAGTGTATGCGCAAGTTATGGCCTGAAGCTGATTATAACTATGCCTGATACAATGAGTATAGAAAGACGCAACCTAATGAAGGCATATGGTGTGGAGTTAGTTCTTACAGAAGGATCAAAGGGAATGAAGGGAGCTATAGAAAAGGCAATAGAAATTCAAAAATCAAATCCTAATAGTTTTATTCCTTCACAGTTTGAAAATCTTAATAATCCTAAGGTTCATAAAGAGACTACAGGAGTAGAAATATGGAATGATTCTGATGGTAAGGTTGATATTTTTATAGCAGGAATAGGCACTGGTGGAACTATAACCGGGGCTGGTTCTTATCTAAAAGAAAAGAACCCTAATATTAAGATAATAGCTGTAGAGCCTACAGATTCCCCCATATTGTCAGAGGGAAGGGCAGGTTCCCATAAGATACAGGGAATAGGTGCAGGCTTTGTACCTGATACACTGGACACAAAGATATATGATGAAATTATTACTGTTAAGAACGAAGATGCATTTTCTGTTGGTCGTGAGATTGCAAAATCTGATGGTTTACTTGTAGGTATTTCATCTGGTGCTGCTTTATGGGCAGCTACACAAGTAGCAAAGCGTCCTGAAAACAAAGGTAAGAATATTGTTGTTATCTTACCGGATACTGGTGAGAGATATCTATCAACTGCTTTATTTTCAGAATAGAATAGGAGATATGGTTACTTGTTGGGATTGATGTCAAATGTATCTTGGTATCAATCCCTTATTGATGTTTCTTAGTCCACTTCCTACTTGTCGGCCTATTTACTATTTTAATTTATCAGTGATATAGAGCTACCATATGTACATATACTATAAAGATGGCTAATAGTATAGTAGGTGATGAGAGTGGCTATGATTATTTTAGATGCTGGTCATGGGGGAAACGATCTAGGTGACGTCTATGGTCATAGATATGAAAAGACAGATAATCTAAGACTTACGCTTGCGCTAGGGGATGAATTGATAGAATACGGTTATGATGTAGAATATATTCGTACTACCGATATATATGTAGCCATCAATGATAGAGTTAAGAAAGCTAATCAACTAGATGGGGATTTTATTCTTTCTATTCATAGAATAATAGGAGAATTGAATGTTTTTAATTCGGTATTATATTTTTATGTCTTTGAATTAGGGGGAGTGGCTGAAAAAACAGCAATAAATATTGCTCATGAGTTAAGGCCTTTGGGTTTTAAACACTATAGTATCCATGTAAGAAGTGAAAACATGCTTCTTAGGGATACAAGTATGCCTGCTCTTATGATGAGTATTTGTAATTTAAATTCTGAACATGACAATATGATATTTGATACCAGGCTTCATGAGATAGCAGAAGCAATTGCAAAGGGAATAATGAAGTCAATCCCCCTAAAAAGTAATAAAGATAATAAAAGAACTAATAAAAAAAAGGGGCTCTCAATTAAGGAGGCTGGGAAAACTAATCTAACATATACAGTTCAGGTAGGAGCTTTTTTAAATTATAAAAAAGCCATAAGTATGTACTTTGATCTCTTAGATAGGGGTTATCCAGCACAGTTTGTATATGAAAACCCATACTATTCGGTTCTTATTGGAAGAAGTATGGATTTGGATTTGATTGCACAATTAGAATATCGTCTGCGCTTAGATGGCTTTACTACTACAGTAGTCACACTATAGAGCAATGTGAATAGATTTGCTAAATAGTTATTGCTTGGCTTGACTTATAATATAATTTAATTTATAATTAATTGGATATTTTATATCCAACTAAGTCGATGAAAGCGTGTGGATAATGATAAAAAGTATGACAGGCTTCGGAAGAAGCGAAGTAAGCAATTTAGATCGTAAAATCACTGTGGAGATGAAGTCTGTTAATCACAGATACTGTGATATTTCGATTAAGCTTCCAAAAAAACTTGGTTTTTTTGAGGTTGCCTTACGGAATTTATTGAAGAAGTATATTGGTAGAGGTAAGGTAGACGTATATATATCATATGAGGATTATACTGAGAATACTGTGACTGTCAAATATAATCCAGACCTGGCCAAGGAATATTATGATAATCTCAATAAAATTAGCCAAGATTTTGGAATAGAAAATGATATAAGAGCCACAGTATTATCCAGATATCCCGATGTATTTACCTTAGAGGAGCAGACTATTGACGAGGGAAAGCTTTGGGAGTTACTAGAAGAGGCTGTAAGAAATGCAGCCGAGGCATTTGTAGAAACAAGAATTACTGAGGGTGAGAATCTTAAGGCAGACCTAAAGACTAAGCTTAATAATATGGTCATGCTTGTAGAGTTTATAGAGGAGAGATCACCTCAAATTGTTAGTGAGTATAGAAATAAGCTGTTAGCTAAAGTTACTGAGCTATTAGAGGATACTAAGGTTGATGAAAGTATACTTCTAACAGAGGTAACAGTATATGCTGATAAAATATGTGTGGATGAGGAGACTGTTCGTCTTAAGAGTCATATAGATAATATGATTAATACCTTAAACGAAAGCGATAATGTCGGTAGAAAGCTGGATTTTATAGCCCAGGAGATGAACAGGGAGGCCAACACAATACTATCGAAGGTTAGTGATATTGAGATTACTAATAAAGCAATTGACTTGAAGACAGAGATTGAAAAGGTAAGAGAACAGATTCAAAATATTGAATAAAGATACCGAAAAGAGGAATAGCTTTGAATAGGTTGATAAATGTTGGATTTGGTAATGTGGTAAACTCCAATAAAATTATTTCCATTATCAGTCCTGATGCTGCTCCAGTCAAAAGAATGGTTCAAACGGCAAAGGACTCCGGTATGGCCATAGATGCAACCTGTGGTAGAAGAACCAAGGCGGTTATAGTGACTGATAGCGGTCATTTAATATTGTCCTCATTACTTCCTGATACTATTACAGGAAGGGTGAATCAATTTTATGATGAGAACCAGGATTTAAATTCTATTAAACATGCTTAATAATAATCACATCAGAAAGAAGGAGATAAATATGTTACATCCATCATACACAGATCTTATGAAAGTAGTAAACAGTGAGATAGAACCGGGAGAACACCCCGTTGTTAATAGTAGATACTCAATTGTAATAGCTACTGCTAAGCGCGCTAGACAACTCATCAATGGAGCAGACCCCTTAATTGAAGGTGAATTTCCTAAACCTTTATCCTTGGCAATTGAAGAACTATATGAGTCTAAGGTTAAGATAATAGGAGACAACGAGTTAGGGGAAGAGAGCATTTAATGCAATAAAATAGTAGTAGAAATCAGCACTTTCATATTGGCTATATATGAAGGTGCTTATCGTTTTGGATAAAATAAATCAGATAATGTTGAAAGGGAGAGCATATGGAATATAGACAAGATGAAGATAAAAATGATATTTATATAGAAGAACCATATGACGCCTCTGACCTAATAGAGGATGCACCTAAAAAGAAAAGTCCAACTAAGAGCTTTCTATTTGATTTATTTTTTTATGCTTTTCTTATTTTTTTAAGTGTGTATATAATTCCTAATTATGTGCTACAACGTACAATCGTTGATGGAGTATCAATGGAAAATACTCTAGAAGACGATGATCATCTTTATGTAGAGAAAATCTCATACAGAGTCAATATGCTTAATCGATTTGATATAATTGTATTTTATCCTTATGGCCGAGATAGTGAAGAGTATTATGTGAAGCGTATTATTGGAATGCCAGGTGAAAAACTTCAAATCATTGATGGTCAAATATACATAAATGATGAGATACTTGAAGAGAATTATGGCAAAGAACCCATAAAAGATCCTGGAATAGCATCAGAGCCTATTTATCTTAAGGACGACGAATATTTTGTCCTGGGTGACAATCGTAATATCAGTAAGGACAGCAGATATCCTTCAGTTGGAAATGTACATAAGAAGAATATTGGAGGTAAAGCCTTCTTTAGAATAAGTCCCCTTAAAAAATTCGGTTTTATTGATTAGAGCTCTTAAGTATCTTTTTACTATTGATTTTTTCATACCTATTATGTAGAATATTTATGTTCCGAAAGGATGGTCTGGTATACTTATGAATGTAATTAAAGAGCATATCAAATCAGGAAATTATAAGCAGTTCTATCTGTTATATGGCAGTGAACCCTATCTTATCAAGCTATATAGAGATAAGCTCAAGCAAGGTATTTTAGGTGATATGGACCAGATGAATTTCTCACGCTATGAAGGAAAGAGTATTGATTTGAAAGAGGTAAATGAAATTGCTCAGACACTACCTTTTTTTAATGATAGAAGATTGATCCTTATTGAGCAAAGTGGCTTTTTCAAGTCACAGAGTGAATTGTCAGATATACTTACTAAAGCCCCTGCTAGTACAATCTTTGTTTTTGCTGAAAAAGAGGTGGACAAGAGAAATAAAGCCTATAAGCTCATAAGGGACCGTGGTAATATATCAGAAATGAATGGTCTTGATGAAAGGAACCTTAAGCTTTTTGTAGCCTCCTTATTAAAAACATCCGGTAAGCAGATCACTCAACAGCTTGCTGATTATTTTCTTGATAAGACCGGACCAGATATGGACAATATTATCAATGAGATTGATAAGCTTATTAGCTACACCCTAGATAGAGATATAATTACCAAAGAAGATATAGATGGTCTTGTGACCACACAGGTATCTGGAAAGATATTTCAGATGATGGATGCCATAGGCCTAAAACAGCAGGATAAAGCCCTTTCCCTATATTATGATTTGCTGTCTGTCCGAGAGAGGCCGTCACATATTCTTTTTCTTATTATAAGGCATTTTAATATATTATTACAAATAAAGAACTTATCACTACAGGGAGCATCAAATAAGCTTATTACTGAGAAGGTAGGTGTTCCTCCCTTTACAGTCAGTAAATATATTGGACAAACAAGGAATTTTACCAGCGAACAGTTATTTAATTCATTAAAAAAAGCTGCTGATACTGAGGAAAAGATAAAAACCGGTCAGATAGATGATAAGATTGGTGTTGAGCTTTTGATTATAGATTTTAGTCGATAATCCAATAGATTTATCCAGTATATATACAAAATATAAAACACATGGAAGTGTATCGAAGTGGTCATAACGAGCCGCACTCGAAATGCGGTTGTCCGCAAGGGCACGTGGGTTCGAATCCCACCGCTTCCGTCATGGTAGGTCATGTATGAATATATAAATTCATACATGACTTTTTGTTATGTACCTCTATTCGATAAAAGATGTTATATCTAAAAAGTTAAAATAGTATAGCTCAGGACAACTAGCTAGATTTTTATGCTAGTATGGTCCCTGTACTAGGCAATATCACCTAATTTGTCACTAAGACAAATAGTAACATAATGTATAAAACATACAATTTATAGATGACATATTAGTTGTTATATGTTATTATTTTTAGTAATTATGTATAATATTAAATATATAGAAAGGTACAAAAAAGATGAAAAGAATATTAGTAGCATATAAGGACTTACTAAGCATTATTTTTGAAAAAGCACCATTCATGGTTATTCTAACTTTTTTATGTACAATTATAAGTGGTCTAATATGGCCAGTAAATGTTTATGTCAAGCAGCATATCTTTGATGATGGCTTAGCTGTTGCAAGGGGTGACATGACATTCACTAGTTATTCATATTTTCTTGTACTGTTCATAGTAATTGCCCTTTTGCCTTCTTTTATCGATGGGTTCATTTATAATTTTGTTGAACCCCGCTCCCTATTAGTATTAAGAACCTCTTATAAAGAGCGTATGCTTAAGAAGCTTAAAACCATGAAATATGAGCACTATGAGAGCGAAGAATCAGCTGAGATCATAGACAAAGCATACAATAGAACTGAAAATTCAGCTAGACATTTGTGGCCTATGTATGTTGAGTATTGGCTTAGCTCTATGATAGCCAGTATAGGCATACTTATATATATCGCTAGTATCCGATGGTGGCTTATTCTTACAGTCTTAATTCCCTTTCTACTTGAAACCTATATAGCATCAAAAGTCAACTATAATATATATACCGAGCTAGAGACCTATTGGAAGAAAGAACGTAAATACAGCATTCTAGGTTGGTATTTAAGATCGAGGGAGTTCTCAAAAGAAATAAAGGCATTTGGAAACTCTGACTATTTAATTGATAAGGAACGGAATTATCAGGAGGTCAATGGCAAAAGATAGCTATTGCAAGAGCATATTACAGAGAACGTGATTTTATGGTTCTTGAC
>JGI24709J26583_10004302_pt1 | contig 10835 bp, 7 predicted proteins | sample BioPla2DNA1_FD_26583 | JGI IMG/M metagenome (IMG submission 26583) | reverse complement strand
ATAGATGTTAGTTTTATTATCAATAATTAAATAAAATATACAATTGTAACTATTCATATAGGAATAATGATATGAATTATCTAAAAAAATTTATATTTTTTTAACAGAAACACTTGAATTTTTTGTGAAAAAGTAGTAACATTAGATTATAAACACGCATTCATTAATAATAATTTTAAAATTCTTTAGTCAAATTAAACAATACATTCATTTTTATATAATTTTAGGACAACAACAAATTAATTAATTAGCTATAAAGGGTATTTTTACCTTTTATATAATTTTACCAAAAGAGAGGGGTATTTTATATGAAGCTTTTTAAAAGAAGCTTGGCTTTACTTATTTGCCTAAGCATGGTATTAGTAATGTTTACTGGATGTGGAAAGGATGATGGAGGAGAACAACCATCAAGTCAAAACACACCAGATGTTGAACAACCAGCAGGCGACGAAGGTGCAAAAGATGCACCAAAAGAACTTTCAGGAGAACTTACTTACTGGCACTTTAATGCAGACGAAGGTCCTGTATTAGCAAGAGCTTTTGAAAAAGCACATCCTGGAGTAACAGTAAAAGATGAAATCACAGCTGACACAGATGGAAACTATCAAACAAAAGTTCAAGCTGCATCAAGATCTGGGGACTTACCAGATGTATACGCAGCAGAAAATGCTTTCGTTAAACGTTTCGTTAACATGCCTGGTGGTTATGCACCAATGAATTTTGATGATGTTAGTGAAGTAACAAAGAAAATCGTTCCTTTCGTAGCAGGTATTGGAACAAACAATAATGGTGAATTAGTAGCATTATCTCACCAAGCAGCAGCAGGTGCTATTGCTTATAAGAGACCTATAGCTAGTCAATACTTAGGAACAGACGATCCTGCAGTAATTGGTGATATGTTAAAAGCAGAAAACATGCTTGAAACAGCTCGTAAATTAAAAGAAGCAAGTAATGGAAAAGCAATCCTTTGGGTAGGATACGAAGAATTAATGAAAATTTACATTGGTTCTCGTGAAAAAGGTTGGATTGTAGACGGAAAATTCTATATCGATGATAGAATGTATGAATTCGTTGAATTAGCAACAGCATTAAGAAAAGAAGGTCTTGAAGGTGGATTACCACAATGGCAAGAAGCATGGGCAAACTCAATTCAAGACGACGTTCACATGTGTTATGCAGTACCAACATGGGGAGTAAACTGGATTATCGACTGTCGTGAATCTGCAGACGTAATGGTAATGACAAATGATGATCATCCAGAACCAGGTACTGGTGGAAGATGGGCAATTACTACACCAATTCCATATTATGAAGGTGGAACATGGTTTGGTATTTCTCAAAACGCTAAGAATCCAGAACTTGCTTGGGAATTCATTAAGTTCATTACTGGTAACGAAGAATTCCAAGAAAGCTTAGCACAAGGTGGAGACTTTGTAAGTAACGTTGATATTATTGAAAAATATAAAGCAGATGATAGCTTTATCAACAAAGTTGTAAATCAAAACATTTACCAAGTATATGGTGAAGTATATGATAAGATTGATGGTACAATCATTACTCAATATGATGATACTATCAAAATGGCATTAATTGATGCTATGAACGCTTATCTTGCAGGAGAAATCTCTGAAGATGAAATGTGGGCACAATTTAAAGAAAGATTACAATCTGAATTACAAGGGGAAAACATTATATTTGAATAAAATTAAAGCATAATTTTAAACAATATTAGTTCTTTAAGAATATCTATGCCTTATTAGCCTATGCTAATAAGGCATAGATTCTAAGGGGGATAATTGATGTACTCTAATAATAATTCTGCAGTTGAACTGAATCAGGATCAAAAGATACAAAAAAGAAGAAAGAAAAGTTCCACGATTAGTAGAAGAAAGTATTACGGACTTTTNTTTATTTTACCCTTCTTTATACTTTTAGGTATTTTTATAGTTTATCCTATCGCATATTCTATCTTTTTAAGTTTTCACAAATGGGACGGAAGTATTCTTGCACCACAATTTGTTGGATTAGATAACTATGTAGCTTTATTTAGAGATAAATTTTTCTATAAGAGTATATTTAACACATGGTTAATATGGGGAGTAAGCTTTATACCACAATTATTACTTGCAATAGGTTTAGCAGTAATATTATCTAATTTTGATATAAAAGGAAAAGGCTTTTTTAGATGGGTATATTTTTTGCCAGTACTAGTAACAATGTCTTCAATAGCGAATCTAGTATTTTTTATTATGGACTGGAAAACAGGAATATTAAATCAAATTTTAATGAGTTTAGGAGTAATTCAAGAACAAATCCAATGGCTTGAGAAAATACCAATTGCACGTCTTACAATTTCCGTAACTCTTTGTTGGATGTGGTTTGGATTTACGATGGTAATATTCATGGCAGGTATAAAGGCAATACCATTAGAATATTACGAAGCAGGATTAGTAGACGGAACAAACAAATGGCAAGAATTTTGGTATATTACCTTACCTTGTTTGAGGCCTTCAATCACATATAATATTGTAACGTCAATTATTGGAGGATTAACATTATATGACGTTCCTGCAGTTATTTCAGCATCAGGAGCACCACAATCAACAACTTTAACGATGGTTATGTACTTATATAATTTAGGATTTAGAAATTATAATATGGGATATGCAGCTACAATAGCAATGGGCCTCTTTGTGATGGTTATGTTCTTTGTTGCCATCGCATATAGTATGTTAATGAGAAATACACAACAAGATTAGGAAAAAGGTGATTACTGTGTCGAAAAATAATATAGGTTTATCAGAAAACATTGTTATACCTGAGCAAATAAAAATAAAGAAAAAAGTAAGACCCGGAAGAGTTTTGTTATATATTGGATTACTCATAATTGCTGTAATAACTTTCTTTCCATTTTATATAATGATAATTAATGCTTCTCATACAAGTTTAGATATAGGTACAAAGCTTAACTTATTACCAGGTAAATCCTTTATTTCTAATATTGTAAGAGCCCAACAAGGACAAAATGTTATAAGAGGCTTTAAGAATAGTCTTATAGTAGCAGTTTCTACTACCTTTCTTGGAGGCTATATAGGAGCATTGACGGCATATGGATTTTCAAAATATAAATTTCCGGGGAATAAAGTACTGTTTTGGATAGTAATTGGTTCAATGATGTTTCCAGCTCAATTAGGACTAATAGGTTATTATCAAGTATGTAATTCATTAGGTTTAATTAATAATTACTTAGCATTAATTTTACCTAACTCAGCAATGGCAAACTTAGTATTCTTTGTTAAGATGTATATGGATTCCTCCATACCAGATGCAATAATAGAATCAGCAAAGATAGATGGCTGTGGAGAGTTTCATATATTTAATAGAATAGTATTACCAATGTCCATACCTTCAATAGCAGCGATGTGTATCTTAAACTTTATATCTGTATGGAATAACTTGATCCAGGCATCAGTAGTATTTACAAAGAGTGAAATGTTTACAGTTCCAATCATAATGCAAAACGTACGGGGCTTTTATAGAAATGACTTAGGGGCTGTATATGGAGTTATCGCTCTTTCGATTATACCTATTATGATAGTATTTGCAATTGGTTCTAAATATATTATTGGTGGTATGGTAGCTGGAGCTGTAAAAGAATAAAGTAGGATAAGGGATAACAATGTTATGTTATCCCATTTCTATAAATGCATTTCATATTATGGAATATCTAGAAAAAGTACAAGATAATAATTATCTAAACAATAAATTAAAAAAATGTATAAATAAAATAGAATTATAAATGCAAGCCAAATATAGCAAACATGCTTAGTACAGAGACATTTTTAAAAATATTGCATATTGTTTTAATAAAAAGACTTGCATTTTTTGTGAAAAAGTAGTAATATAATCAAGTAAGTTCAGATAAATAGAAAATAAATTATATTTTGACTAGTAATATTAACTAAATAATTCTGATTATTTTAATAGATTTTGCGGAGTGGTAACATTGAAAAGAGAGCTTAATGCTTCAGATATTGCAAAAATTGTTGGTGTATCAAGAAGTACCGTATCCAGAGTTGTTAATAATTACGATAATGTTACTGAAAAAACCAGAGAAAAAGTTTTAAAAGCAATTGAAAAGTATAATTATGTTCCACGCGCTTCAGCTCAAATGCTTGCAGGGAAAAAAAGCAAAATCTTAGGTTTATTCATTGTAGATACAAAGAGTGAAAATTATACAGTAACAACTAGTTCTTATTTTTCTCCTTTTATTAGCGGAGTTATTGATGAAGCTAATAAAAAAGGATATAAGATTTTAACAATGGTAATCAATAATGAAAATGATTTTATAAGTGCTAAGGAACTTTTTTATAATAGAACTATTTCTGGTGGAATATTTATTGGTTGTAATAACAATGAAAAGCACATAATAGACATAATTCGTGATGGATATAAGGTTGTAGTGTTAGAACAGGAAAATGGCGTAAATAATTTTAACAAAGCCATCATTGTCAACAGTAATAGTTATGGCGGAGCTTATGCGGCAACTAAATATTTAATAGAAATAGGTCATAAAAAAATTGCACATATTTCTGGTGATGAAAGACATTGGACTGCAATTTGTAAACTAAAAGGATACAAAAAGGCTTTAGAAGATTTAGGATTTCCTGTAGAAAAAAATTTAATTGTAAAAGGGAATTATACTCTTAAAAGCGGTGCTGTTGCAGTCAAGGAATTACTTAAAAACAATAATGATATAACAGCTATATTTGTTGCTAATGATACTATGGCTTTAGGTGTTTATGAAGCAGCCGAAGAAATCGGTATGAAAATACCTGATGACATTTCTATAATTGGATTTGATGATATTGAAGTCTCTAAATATCTTAAGCCAGCATTAACAACTGTAAAAGTATCATTATTAAAAATGGCATCCGTCTCTACAAATAATTTAATTCAAGCTATAGATGAAGAAAATAATTATTCAGTATATTATAATATTCCTGTTGACATCATTATTCGAGATTCTTGCAAAAAACTCTGATTTCTGTAATGTTTATAAATTGATATAAGGGGCATTATGCCTTTTATATAATAAACAACCTATTTAAAAGAGGGAGGAGTATTTTTATGAAGCTTTTTAAAAGAAGCTTGGCTTTACTTATTTGCCTAAGCATGGTATTAGTAATGTTTACTGGATGTGGAAAGGATGATGGAGGAGAACAACCATCAAGTCAAAACACACCAGATGTTGAACAACCAGCAGGCGACGAAGGTGCAAAAGATGCACCAAAAGAACTTTCAGGAGAACTTACTTACTGGCACTTTAATGCAGACGAAGGTCCTGTATTAGCAAGAGCTTTTGAAAAAGCACATCCTGGAGTAACAGTAAAAGATGAAATCACAGCTGACACAGATGGAAACTATCAAACAAAAGTTCAAGCTGCATCAAGATCTGGGGACTTACCAGATGTATACGCAGCAGAAAATGCTTTCGTTAAACGTTTCGTTAACATGCCTGGTGGTTATGCACCAATGAATTTTGATGATGTTAGTGAAGTAACAAAGAAAATCGTTCCTTTCGTAGCAGGTATTGGAACAAACAATAATGGTGAATTAGTAGCATTATCTCACCAAGCAGCAGCAGGTGCTATTGCTTATAAGAGACCTATAGCTAGTCAATACTTAGGAACAGACGATCCTGCAGTAATTGGTGATATGTTAAAAGCAGAAAACATGCTTGAAACAGCTCGTAAATTAAAAGAAGCAAGTAATGGAAAAGCAATCCTTTGGGTAGGATACGAAGAATTAATGAAAATTTACATTGGTTCTCGTGAAAAAGGTTGGATTGTAGACGGAAAATTCTATATCGATGATAGAATGTATGAATTCGTTGAATTAGCAACAGCATTAAGAAAAGAAGGTCTTGAAGGTGGATTACCACAATGGCAAGAAGCATGGGCAAACTCAATTCAAGACGACGTTCACATGTGTTATGCAGTACCAACATGGGGAGTAAACTGGATTATCGACTGTCGTGAATCTGCAGACGTAATGGTAATGACAAATGATGATCATCCAGAACCAGGTACTGGTGGAAGATGGGCAATTACTACACCAATTCCATATTATGAAGGTGGAACATGGTTTGGTATTTCTCAAAACGCTAAGAATCCAGAACTTGCTTGGGAATTCATTAAGTTCATTACTGGTAACGAAGAATTCCAAGAAAGCTTAGCACAAGGTGGAGACTTTGTAAGTAACGTTGATATTATTGAAAAATATAAAGCAGATGATAGCTTTATCAACAAAGTTGTAAATCAAAACATTTACCAAGTATATGGTGAAGTATATGATAAGATTGATGGTACAATCATTACTCAATATGATGATACTATCAAAATGGCATTAATTGATGCTATGAACGCTTATCTTGCAGGAGAAATCTCTGAAGATGAAATGTGGGCACAATTTAAAGAAAGATTACAATCTGAATTACAAGGGGAAAACATTATATTTGAATAAAATTAAAGCATAATTTTAAACAATATTAGTTCTTTAAGAATATCTATGCCTTATTAGCCTATGCTAATAAGGCATAGATTCTAAGGGGGATAATTGATGTACTCTAATAATAATTCTGCAGTTGAACTGAATCAGGATCAAAAGATACAAAAAAGAAGAAAGAAAAGTTCCACGATTAGTAGAAGAAAGTATTACGGACTTTTNTTTATTTTACCCTTCTTTATACTTTTAGGTATTTTTATAGTTTATCCTATCGCATATTCTATCTTTTTAAGTTTTCACAAATGGGACGGAAGTATTCTTGCACCACAATTTGTTGGATTAGATAACTATGTAGCTTTATTTAGAGATAAATTTTTCTATAAGAGTATATTTAACACATGGTTAATATGGGGAGTAAGCTTTATACCACAATTATTACTTGCAATAGGTTTAGCAGTAATATTATCTAATTTTGATATAAAAGGAAAAGGCTTTTTTAGATGGGTATATTTTTTGCCAGTACTAGTAACAATGTCTTCAATAGCGAATCTAGTATTTTTTATTATGGACTGGAAAACAGGAATATTAAATCAAATTTTAATGAGTTTAGGAGTAATTCAAGAACAAATCCAATGGCTTGAGAAAATACCAATTGCACGTCTTACAATTTCCGTAACTCTTTGTTGGATGTGGTTTGGATTTACGATGGTAATATTCATGGCAGGTATAAAGGCAATACCATTAGAATATTACGAAGCAGGATTAGTAGACGGAACAAACAAATGGCAAGAATTTTGGTATATTACCTTACCTTGTTTGAGGCCTTCAATCACATATAATATTGTAACGTCAATTATTGGAGGATTAACATTATATGACGTTCCTGCAGTTATTTCAGCATCAGGAGCACCACAATCAACAACTTTAACGATGGTTATGTACTTATATAATTTAGGATTTAGAAATTATAATATGGGATATGCAGCTACAATAGCAATGGGCCTCTTTGTGATGGTTATGTTCTTTGTTGCCATCGCATATAGTATGTTAATGAGAAATACACAACAAGATTAGGAAAAAGGTGATTACTGTGTCGAAAAATAATATAGGTTTATCAGAAAACATTGTTATACCTGAGCAAATAAAAATAAAGAAAAAAGTAAGACCCGGAAGAGTTTTGTTATATATTGGATTACTCATAATTGCTGTAATAACTTTCTTTCCATTTTATATAATGATAATTAATGCTTCTCATACAAGTTTAGATATAGGTACAAAGCTTAACTTATTACCAGGTAAATCCTTTATTTCTAATATTGTAAGAGCCCAACAAGGACAAAATGTTATAAGAGGCTTTAAGAATAGTCTTATAGTAGCAGTTTCTACTACCTTTCTTGGAGGCTATATAGGAGCATTGACGGCATATGGATTTTCAAAATATAAATTTCCGGGGAATAAAGTACTGTTTTGGATAGTAATTGGTTCAATGATGTTTCCAGCTCAATTAGGACTAATAGGTTATTATCAAGTATGTAATTCATTAGGTTTAATTAATAATTACTTAGCATTAATTTTACCTAACTCAGCAATGGCAAACTTAGTATTCTTTGTTAAGATGTATATGGATTCCTCCATACCAGATGCAATAATAGAATCAGCAAAGATAGATGGCTGTGGAGAGTTTCATATATTTAATAGAATAGTATTACCAATGTCCATACCTTCAATAGCAGCGATGTGTATCTTAAACTTTATATCTGTATGGAATAACTTGATCCAGGCATCAGTAGTATTTACAAAGAGTGAAATGTTTACAGTTCCAATCATAATGCAAAACGTACGGGGCTTTTATAGAAATGACTTAGGGGCTGTATATGGAGTTATTGCTCTTTCGATTATACCTATTATGATAGTATTTGCAATTGGTTCTAAATATATTATTGGTGGTATGGTAGCTGGAGCTGTAAAAGAATAAAGTAGGATAAGATTATTAAGTCTTATCCTTTTTTGTTGCATAAAAGACTGATGAATTTTGACATCGATTTTTTATGCCGAATTTGCAACAGCATTAAGAAAAGAGGGTCTTGAAGGTGAAATATAGTTTTGTATTGGTCAAAATGTTAAGGATAAAGAACTTGCTTGGGAATTAATTAGTTTTACCATAGCTAACGAAGGATTTCAAGAAAGCTTAGCACAATCAATAAGGCATAGTTTCTTAATAAAATGAAACATAAGATATTTTTTATTAATAAAAAAATATAATAAAATATTGTACTTTATTTTAAGAATTTGTTAATATTATGATTAGAGAATGTAAATGCATATTTTTTTCTTTTTATGCAATTTATTTATACGTGAAGAAGGGGGAATTAGCATGAGTGCGGTAAAAGAATACAGATGCCCAAATTGTGGTGCTGGAGTTGGATTTGATCCAATTTTGCAGCATTGGAAATGTAGTTTTTGTAATAGCGAATTTAATAAAAATCAGCTCAAAACAGCATCTGATATTAAAGATAATTTAGATGAACCTGTAGAAGATTTAAACTTATATCACTGTTCTAGTTGTGGTGCTGAGTTAATTGCAGACGATACTACTTCAGCTACATTTTGTTTATATTGCAGAAATCATAGCGTTATCAAAAGTAGATTTTCAGGTAGATTTAAACCCGAAAAGCTGATTACCTTTAGAATTACCAAGGAACAAGCTAAGGATATATATAAAAAATGGATAAAGAAAAAAATATTTGCACCAAGTATATTTAAGAATAAGGAAGAGATTGACAAAATTACAGGAGTATATGCCCCATATTGGTTATTTGACTGTATTACTAATGGATATATCGAAGGACAGGCTACAAGAGTAAGAACATGGACTTCTGGAAATTATAAATATACTAATACTAAGTATTATAGGGTAGTAAGAGGGGGTAATTCAAAATATAGTAAGGTTCCTGTGGATGGTTCTAATAAATTAGATGATAATATTATGAACTTGATAGAACCTTATAATTATAATGCAATTACAGATTTTTCAATGGAATATATGTCTGGATTTTTTGCTGAAAAATATGATGTTGAAGCCCATGAGGCAGAAATGAGTATGAGAAAAAAAGTAGAAAAATTTATTGAAGATAGATTACGCAGCACTGTAGTTGGGTATTCTACTTTTAATATTACTCAAAAATCTATTAATATATCTGATTGTGCTCATAAATATGCTATGATGCCTGTTTATTTAATAAATAATAAGTATAAAGAAAAAAATCATATTTTTATTATTAATGGTCAAACAGGCAAAATTGCAGGAGAGACTCCGATTAGTTTATTAAGACAAATTGGATTTGGTATAGGATTAGCTTTAATTATATGGTTATCTATTGGATTTGGAGGTGCTCTATTTGTATAAAAAATTAGGATTTCTTCTACTTAGTATTATATTTGTTTTTCTTATAGGAAGTCAAAAACTTTATGCTTATGAAAGCCACAATGTAAAGGATTATTTAAATTACCTTACTGAAAAAGAAGTAAATAATTTACAAAGATCTATTGATAAAATTAAAGAAAAGCATGACTTAGAACTTGTTATTGTAATAACTGATGATACTGAAGGCAAATCTTCAATGGAATTTGCTGATGATTATTATGATTATAATGGTTATGGAGTAGGTGATGATCATTCTGGTCTTTTATTGCTTATAGATATGAATGCAAGAGTAGCATGGATATCAACTACAGGCAGTGCAATAGTTTTTTTTGACAACTCAAAGATTGATGAGATTCTAGATAAGGTAACACCTTATCTTACAGATGGTAGGTATTATAATGCTTCAAAGGCCTTTGTGAATTTCGTTAGAAGTGACCTCTCATATTTTTATAGAGCTTTAAGTATGCTATTTTCGCTACAATCAATTTTAATAGCTATTGTTATCTCTCTTATTGTAACAATTATACTGTCTATTTCTAGTAAAGGTAAGGTTACCGTAGATAGTAGGACATATGAAGAAGCAGGTGGATTTAAGTTAGATGTTGTAAAAGACCAGTTTATAAGAGAAACAACCACAAGAGTAAAAATTGAAACTAGCTCTAGTTCTGGTGGGGGTGGCGGCGGTGGCACCCATATTGGAAGTAGTGGAAGAAGTCATGGCGGTGGAGGAAGAAGCTTTTAAGTATATTTGAGACGGTGAAAAAAATGACAAACAAAGATCAATTATATAGAAAATATTCGATTTATTTAAAAGAAAAATATGGAGAAAAGGTTTACAAGCTGCCTATTAATTTGCCAGTTAGCTGTCCTAATAGAGACGGAGTAGCTGGATATGGCGGCTGTA
>JGI24709J26583_10004301_pt1 | contig 10837 bp, 9 predicted proteins | sample BioPla2DNA1_FD_26583 | JGI IMG/M metagenome (IMG submission 26583) | reverse complement strand
GCCTGTTCCCTATACTACACGCGTTACATCTGAATATGGGCTGCGATTACATCCAATTCACAAGGTATATAAATGGCATACAGGGATTGATATAGCAGCGCCAGGTATTGCTGGTCAACCCGCCGTTGCAGCAGCAGATGGTGTTGTTATAGTGGCAGAGCACCAAGACAAGGGCGGTTACGGAAAGTATGTAATAATAGACCACGGTAGTGGCATAGCTACCCTATATGCACACGCTTCTAGTGTCTTGGTAACAGCAGGACAAAAGGTAACTAAGGGCACACCGGTAATCAGAATAGGCACAAGTGGGACATCTACAGGTTATCACTTACATTTTGAAGTCCGTAAAAATGGTAAACATACAAACCCCTGGCCTTACTTAAAAGGTAACTAAGCATAACTTTAAGCTTTGTTCAAAAATTTAAATAATTAAAGAGCTTTCCCTTCTTTCTCTAGGGCAAGCTCTTTTTATTTTGATCTTAGTCCTCTACTATATCCTGATCAACCTTGTCTGTGTAGTAGTCTAGGAAGGAATGGGATTGTCCATTAAACTTCCAGCCTAGTAATCCATCTAAGTTTACATTTTGTGTTGCCTTCAATATAGCATTTCCTATGTTTTCGTTGGTCTTTTTTAGTTCCTTAATTAATCCCTTTATCTCTCTACGTTTACTGGAGGTCTTCTTGGCAGCTACAATACATCCACAGTTCATAGGGTTGATTCCTGAGTTTAAAGTGAACCTTATTATATCTTCTTCATGTATATAATACATTGGCCTTATTAGCTCTAGACCTTTAAAGTTTTTTGACTTAAGCTTTGGAAGCATGGTCTTGAATGTCCCTGCATAAAAGACATTAAGTAAGGTAGTCTCAATCACATCATCAAAATGATGGCCTAATGCTAGTTTGTTGCAGCCTAACTCTTGGGCCTTTGAGTATAGGGCCCCCCTTCTCATCCTTGCACACATATAACAGGGATAGTCCGCTGCTATCTTGTCAACTATTTTAAATATATCAGACTTAAAAATCTTTACTGGAATATTTAGATAGTCACAATTTTCTTTCAGCATGTCTAGGTTCACACTATTAAAGCCAGGGTCCATTGCTATAAAGTGCAAATTAAAGTTAGATATCCTATGCTTTTGCATCTCCTGAAAGAGCTTTGCCAACAGTAGGCTATCCTTGCCACCTGAGATTGCTACAGCTATTGAATCTCCTTCCTCTACTAGTTCAAAGTCTCTAACAGCCTTGTTAAACCTTGCCCAAAGATACTTACCATATTTTTTATTAAGACTTCTTTCTATATCCTTAAGGGGTTTCCTTTCTTGATCTGATATTAGTAGATCACAATTTCCAACTATTGATTTTGCCATATACTAACTCCAATCTATTTAAGCTTATTTATTATTTTTTTGCCTATATTCAGCTAACATTAGATCTAGCATCCTACCGTAGCTTTTCTCTCCATCCTCTTGGTCATTTGCCTTTAAAAATGCATCATTTGTTTTACTAGTAGCCTTACTAAGCTTTCCAGAATACTTGTCATGGTAATTATTGTTCTCGTAAAGGTCTAGCTTTACCCCTTTGTCTAACTGTTCAAAAATAATCTTGTATGCCTTACTGTCCTGAGCATATAGGGCATTTAGTGAATAATTAAGACCTAATAAATAGCCTGAGTATTGAAAATCAGGGTCTGGGTGGTTAATACATGTAATAAAGGCTATATAGTTTGCCTCGTCCTCCCTAGCAAAACCTGCCTGATGGGCTAGCTCATGCATCATAGTTGACAAAAACATAGGAGTAGGTATTTCCATATTTACATTTGATTCTACTGTAAAGGGACTATATATGCCCCATATACCTGTATAAGCGTAAAGCTTTGATGACAAGATAGGCTTTGCCCTGCTAACCACTCCTCCTAGCTCTGGGTGATACTCTGCTACCGCCTTGTAGCCCTCCTTATAGCGCTTAAAGCCCCCTTTATATCCACCAAAGGGAACCATTACCCCTGATTCATTCTCCTCAACTAAGGGCCTTAAGCTATTTACTTTTCTAGCTAAGTCCTCAGTAAGGTCTCTTAGTTCCTTTACAGATGATGGTTTTACCTCTAAACCCATTATCTCCCCCAAAGTGAGCCTATTATAGTTTAATCCCCACATTGCTATAAAGGAAAAATAGATGATACTTATAGCAAGGGCAATATTCAAGAGGCCTTTAACTATGAGCTTTAAGCGTTTCTCCCTTCCTTTTATTAGCTTAATTATAAAAAAAACAAATATTATAGGGACAAAAATTAATAGTGATATAAATAATAGTTCAACTAGTGAAATTGGCAGGAGCCCCGTTATCTTTCCCAGTAGCCAGCTTATACCCCTATAAATGAAATTGGAATAGTACTTTTCTGTAGCTAACCTGTTTGATCTTGATAGGAGGTTAATGATATATCCAAGGGGAAAAAGTAAAATTAGAAAGTAACGTTTTTCTATCTTCTTTAACATCTTTATGGCCTTTATCTTTTTTGTCATCTATGTTACCTCTCTAATTGTTTTTATAAAGTCGTTACTATATATTATAACACAAATACTGCTAACCACGATTAAGCAAAAGATAAGAGTAGGCTACTAGGGTTTGCCTACTAGTAAAACCGTCTGTTTAGGGTCATAGAAAAATCTTGGTCCACCAGCAACTGTTAAGATTTTTAGTTAAAAAAACAAGATATAAGTTATTAGACATTATATCTTGTCGTATTAATACAGTATATATCATCTATATTAGCTATTAACTACTCTATTATCCGCCTGGCTCCCTTGTATCTTAGCTGATGATTTTTTGTTGTCAGATATCCAATCTCAACCTTTTTAGGATTTCTACTGCTACCTCTAGCATGAATAAAGGCATCCTTTTGTCCATTGTAATCTCCTACGTAAATCCCTACATGACCTACTCCATTAGTCTTGGCAGAGCCAGATGATGTGAGCAGAATTATATCGCCTGGTAACCATTCACCTTTTGAAACAGGTGTACCTATTGTTGCTAGACCTTTTGCTGTCCTATGCTTGATATCTATCCCAAAATGTAGCTTGTATACATACCAAACTAGACCAGAGCAATCAAAGCCCACCGAGGGAGAATGGCCAGCATGAACATAAGGCTTTCCTAATTGCTTTAAGGCGACATTTACAATATCAGTCCCTGTAACCGGTCCACTATAATTAATATTTGAAGCTCTGCTACTTAGCCTAGTACCCTTTTCTACTATTTTTTTAACTGGTTCTTTTTCAATAGTTTCACTTATCTTTTCCCTATTAAGCTCAATACCATTTTCTCTATAGATTAGATATTGGGAGTTCTTTTTTCCCATTTCTCCTGCTTGTACTATTCTGCTTTTACCATAGTCAAGATTATCATTTATGCGTGTTTCAGTTTCGTAGTCAAGGTTTTCTGCTAAGGTCATCCTTTCCTTGGTAATTATCGTTAGCAAAAAAGGATCACCATCAGCATCAAGACTACTATTTAATTTTAAAAAAGCTTTATCTAGACTTAATATTTTTTCTACTTCTATTATCTCTTCTACAAAGTTAATTTTTTCTTTAAAATAAATATCCTCTAGCTGTGTATCCTCTTTTAGATTTAGACTTTGGACAAGATCATCCTTTAGCTGCTCAAGGGCCTGCTCTGCTATAGTCTGATCTTCAACATAGAAAACTAGCTTATCTTCAATCAGCATGGCATATGCATTAGATTTTACAGTAAGTACATCCCTTATTGCACTTTCTATTTGACTAGTATCAGTAAAAGCTTTGTCATTGCCTCTTGTTTCTTTAAAAACTATGCTTCTATCAATAATTGATTCCCTACCATATTGGGCCTTTAGGTCTTCTACAAGCGAATCTGCCAAGGCAAGGCCCCGGGATGCAGATTTAATAGTCCCAACATAACTATCATTTACATACATATGGTACTGTATTGCTAGATCATTTTCGTAATAAATACGAGCATTGACTGGTATACTGGCTAGCAAAAGGCTTAGTATTAGTATAGTTAAGAACCTAGGAAGCTTTACTGATAGCTTCATAGCTAAGACCTCCTAATATAATCGTTCTATATTACTAATATATTAATAAAATATTAATTATCTATTACAAATCTATTCTACACTCGTAAAATAATTCCTCTATATTTATTACTTTAGATAAGGTAATTTTTATTTAATGAATTGCTAGTAATAAGCAGGGTCTGAAATTATTATAAATAGTCAGTGTCCTTACTAGAACAAATATATATGTGACTAAGACATTTTTCCATTATGCTTTGTCTGATTAGTAGCTTGTAATTCAATCATTTAGACACAAGCTATAATTTCTTTAGGATAGCTCAATACCTAGTTCTTTTTCAAGCCAAATACAGTAGTCATCAGTACAGCTGCAAGGATAGAGGTGTATACAGGGTTCAACATGGACAAGTTCCCATATCTCCTTTTTGTATTTTTCTAGCTTTGCACTATGTTTTGACCAGAGCAAGTAGAAGAAAGTAAAACAGGAAAGTGAGATGAGCAGTATGGACAAGATCAGCTTTTCTCCTACAGATAATATTCTCTCACTACTAGAGACAAGGAACCATTCATCTAGAAATGAACTTATGTTACTAATAAAGTACCAGCAAAGTATGAAGGAAACAATTGCAGAAGGGATCATAAAGGAAAATGCCAGCTTTTTCTTCCTATTTGCATTTATAAGTTTATCTGTCTTTTTATTTAGTATATAGCTCAGAGCAGTAGGTCTTGCCACCTTTATCACTCCCTAATTACCTTTGTACAAGTATATTACTTAGAATATATCTTTATGCAGGCCAAAGGATAGTAAGGGTAAATAGAATAAATGGGTATTCGAGGACATAAAGGTTAATGCCGCATACCAGCTTACAGTAGATATATATTCCATTAATCAACATCTCTATCTAGTTATTAATACCAGCAATAAAAAATAGCTAGCCTAAACAGTTATAGCCTTAGGCACAGACCTATCTTAATGTTATTTAGATACTTTTTCTATTACTAAGCAACATAAAAAAGGACGGTTTATTAATAAAACCGTCCTTTTTGTGCTTAGCTTGTTCTATCACACCATCAAAAAGGTTATGATCAGTAACACAAGTATAATTGGGCCAAATACTAGTAGGGCTGAAATTAAAATAGCTAGTATATCTCTTTTTTCTATTTTTTCTTGCTCCTGCCCTAAGCTCATTTCGTCTTCTAGGCCATTTAGATTGTCTTCCCTTTTGGGCTGATTCTTTTCCTTTAGCCATTTCATGGCCCTGTCTACTTTGCTTTGAAAAATCATTAAGCATCATTACCCTTCTTTTTGACTCCACTATTATCTAATATGTGGTGGCAGGCTACCCAATGTCCAGGTGCTTCTTCCTTAAACTCTGGAACTAACTTTTTGCATATATCTGTTGCATACTTACAGCGAGTATGGAATTTGCAGCCACTTGGTGGNTTTATTGGACTTGGAATATCTCCACTTAGTATTTCTACCTCTCTCTTGTGCTCTAAATCTGTAGTGGGTATAGCAGATAGGAGTGCTTCTGTATATGGGTGTAGTGGATTAGTATATAATTCTNCTGTCTCTGCTACCTCTACTATATTTCCCAAATACATAACCCCTACCCTATCACTAATATACTTTATTACACTAAGGTCATGAGAAATAAACAAATAGGTTAAATTGTCTTGCTCCTTTAAATCAAGCAAGAGGTTTATTATCTGAGACTGAATAGAAACATCCAAAGCAGATACAGCTTCGTCACAAACTATAAATTTTGGATTTAAAGCTACTGATCTAGCTATACCTATGCGCTGTCTTTGTCCACCAGAAAACTGGTGGGGATATCTATGCAGAAAATAGTTTGCCAAGCCGCATTTTNCCATTGTTTCTATTACATAGTCCTCTAATTCCTTGTCATTTCTTTCAAACATATTATGGGCTAATAGACCTTCTGAAATAATCTGGCCTACAGTCATCCTAGGATTTAGAGAAGAATATGGGTCTTGGAAAATCAACTGCATATCTTTTCTTAATAGTCTCATCTCATCTTCTGTAAGTCTGGCTAAATTAATCCCCTTATCTTTATAGGCTTCATACCTTTCAAAGTCAGGATTAGTTTGATACTTAGCAGTAAGTTCGTCTATTTGCTCATGAATCTTTTGTAGATTTTCTTTTTTAACTACTAGCTGCTTTTCCTGTTTCTCTATTCTATCTAGTTCAACCTTTAACGCATCATTAATCTGTGTTTCTGTCTTGCCCTTATCTGTTAGAGCTGATTTTTTTCTCTTAAGTTTTGTCTTATCATCTTCTAATTTAGACTCTAATCTATAAATGCTTATACTTTCATTATGCTCACTAACTAATACCTTAGAGATTGGTTCTAAATCTTCTGCGCACATAAAGCCGCCTATCAACTCTACAATATCTAAGAATAGATTATCAGCTTGCTTTCTTATTTCTCTATATTTTTCTAAGGCTATAAATTTTTCATCCTTGCCTTCTGGTAAAGACTCAAAGTTTAGTCTTGCTTCTTCTTCTTTCTTCCTTAGGTCATTTAACCTTTCACGTTCTTTAGCCAAGTTTGTAAGTGTATCTATTACATACTTAGGGGCTACCTCTTCAATGCTCTTACCATAATATATAGTCCTACCATCGGTTTGCTCATAAAGCTGTAGTATTGTTCGACCTAAGGTGGATTTACCGCAACCACTTTCTCCAACTAAGCCAAATGTTTCACCTTCATATATGTCCAATGAAATATCATCATTAGCCTTTACATAGAGCTGCTCCTTGGACAGTATACTTGATTTCTTTACAGGGAAATACTGCTTCAAGTGATCAATTCTTATTAGAACCTTTTTATCATTTTTTTTCATTGGATCTCACCCCTTTCTCTGGATAGAAACACCTGATCTGGTGACCATTGTTAACTTCTACTAGGTCAGGTGCAGATTCTCTACACTTATCTGTTGCATGTTTACATCTAGGGGCAAACTTGCATCCCTTTGGAAGATCCAGCGGGTGAGGTACAGAACCTGGAATCGCTTCTAGTCTAGTTCCAGATGGAGTATCAAGTCTTGGTATAGAAAACATCAAGCCGTCAGTATAGGGGTGTGAATACTTCTCTGCACTATCAAATATCACTGATACAGGTGCTTTTTCTACAACTTCCCCACAATACATAACAACAACATCATCAGCCATTTCACATATAACTCCCAGGTCATGGGTTATAAACAGGATTGTGGTTCCAATCTCGTCCTGTAACTCATTCATTAACTTTAGTATCTGGGCTTGTATTGTAACATCTAAAGCAGTAGTAGGTTCATCTGCTATTAATAGCTTAGGCCTACATGCAAGAGCCATTGCTATCATAACTCTCTGCCTCATACCACCAGATAACTGATGGGGGTACTGCTTTGCTACTGTCTCAGGGTAGGGTATTTTTACCAATGATAGCATCTCAACAGTTTTTGCCCTAGCTTCTTTCTTTCCCATACCCTGATGTATTATAAATGGTTCTGATATTTGCTTTTCTATCGTAAATACAGGATTCAGGGATGTCATTGGCTCCTGAAAAATTACTGATATATCATTTCCCCTTATCTTTGCCATCTCATTAACCGATAGCTTTGTAAGGTCTCTATTGTTAAACAGAATTTGGCCGCTTTCAATGTATCCATTCCCGTCTAGTAGTTTGATAATGCTCATAGCAGATACACTTTTACCACTACCACTCTCGCCTACTATGCCAAGGGTCTTGCCAGACTCAACAGAATAGGATACTCCATTAACAGCCTTTACTGTGCCTCTTTTTGTATTAAAATAGGTATGAAGATCTCTTACCTCTAATAAAGCCATACTTTATGCCTCCTTACCGCTCTTGTGATTTTGGATCTACTGCATCTCTTAGTCCATCACCTACTACATTGATAGATATTACACAGATACCAAGCAATATAGATGCATATACCCATCTCCACCAATAGTTCTTGATAACTATGCTACTATTTGCTCCATAAAGCATGTTACCCCAGGTTGGTTGTGGTGCAGGTACACCAAATCCAAGATAGGACAATGTTGCTTCCGTAAGCATACAAGTTGCAAAATCCAGTGTAGCAGAAACCAGTATAACAGATATTATGTTTGGTAATATGTGTCTAAATACAATGCCAAGTTTCTTTACACCGACCGCCCTTGCTGCCACAACATACTCTTGCTCACGGACTGATAATACTTGTGCCCTAATTAGTCTGGCTAGTCCAGGCCATGAGAGTAAACCAAGTATAACCATTATCAGCCAAACCTTTTGATTAGGTTCCATCTTGTTCCCTATTAAGGAAGACAATATCATTACAAAAGGTAAGAATGGTAAGGATGCCACCATCTCAGTTAACCTTTGTAGTATTATATCAAGCTTTCCACCAAAGTATCCTGATAAACTCCCAATTATGACGCCAATTATAGTTGATATTATAACCGCTACTGCACCAACAGTCATGGACATTTTTCCACCGTTAACTAATCTGTTCAGAATGTCTCTACCCATATCATCAGATCCTAATATATAGCCCTTAAGACCCCAAGTATGGATGCTGCCATCCTCTGCTACAGCATAGTTTTGATAATAGCCTGTATATAACTCTTTAATATTTGTATTTTGCAATCTACTTGGTACGGTTGCTTGTCCATAATTATCGTAACCCCAAGCTAAAACTTTACCATCCTCTGTTAAGGCGGTATAGTGATATCTACCTGCCTCTATATCTATTATTTTCCCATCACTAACTGGGACATTTCCTTCGCCTTTTTGTGATATATTACCCCAGACAAAAACTTCCCCTTTGTCATTTAGGGCTGCCATTGTAGACGTTGATGCTGCTATATCAATAACATTTCCCATGTTCTCTGGTATGCGTGAATAGCTATTTGATTGGTTACCTAAGTAAACAACCTCTCCATCTTTGGTCAGTCCCACTACTGCTTCATTGGTCATAGCTAACTGTTTTAGCTTACCTTGATATTTGTGAAACTCATTATAGTCATTTAGCATGACATTACCAAAATGATAAGTAGAGCCATCTTCGGTTAATACAATAGACAGTTGATAGCCAGCGTATAATTCTGATATATTTTTTAGTGTAGTAACATAACCTACAGGCTCTGCCTGCATCTGCCTATTACTTCCCCAGCCAAAAAGTTTTCCATCTTCGTTTAATGCTATTGCATGATCAAAGCCCGCAGCCACCTTGACTATATTTCCCATACCTTCGGGTATGTTTTTAATGTCATCGACTGTGTTCATTTTAGTTTTACCCCAAATATATAGCTTGTTATCCTTTGACAAGCCTATAGTATAGGTACTGCCTATAGCTATATCTTGTACATTACCCTTAAGCTCTTCAGGGTATTTCATGAGGTCTAGACCTACGCCAACATTTCTTTGGGTAGATTCAGTAAAGGATAAATCCTGTGGTAAGAAAATAGGTCCTATAATTACAAAGGCAAATATCAGAAGAAATACTATAACACCGGACATAGAAATCTTATTGTCCATAAAGTTTTTTATAATAGTTCTAAAAGGGCTTTGCATTTGCTCTTCTTCTAGTATAGATAGCTTCTCTTTGCCCCCAAAGAGTTTAGTAAACAGGAGGCTTAGGAAACTATTTTTCTTGTCTTTATTGTTCTTTTGATTCTTATCAGTACTCATTTTTTTGCCTCCCATCACTTATTTACTCTAACACGTGGATCTACTAGTCCATAGCTAAGGTCAGTAATCAAATAACCTACTAGTGATACAACTATATAAAACATTTGAATAGCCAATGCTACTTCAAAATCCTGTCCATTTAAAGCCTCGATGTAGAACTTACCCATTCCATTAAGTTGGAACATCTGCTCTACAACCAAGGAACCAGAAAATACGCTCATAAACCATCCAATTATAAGAGTAATTACAGGTAAAAGTGCGTTCCTCCAAGCATGAGAATAAATAACAACCTTTTCTTTTAAACCTTTGGCTCTCGCAGTCTTAATGTAGTCTGCACTTAATGCATCACTCATTGCAGCTCGTATATATCTAGTCATGCCACCTAAGGATCCTATGGTCATAACGGCCAAGGGTAATGCTAGATGCCACAACTTGTCTAAAAATTCCTGAATAGAGTTTCCTTGAAAGTTTGGTGTGGCCATGCCGGAAACCGGAAACCAACCTAAGGTCACTGAGAATAAGAAAATAAACAATAAGACAATTATGAATGTAGGTATACTGTACCCAATTATTGTAAGTACCTGAACCACCTTGTCAAATAGTGAGTTTCTCTTTACTGCACAATGTATTCCTAAAGGTATTGTTATTCCTAGAGCTAAAGCTATAGAGAATACATTTATGAATATTGTATTCTTTAATGGTTGCTTGACAACCTTCAATACCGGTTGCTTGTACACTTGCGAGTATCCAAAATCCCCCTGTAGCAAGTTTCCAATCCACCTACCGTACCGCTGAATCAATGGATCATCCAAGCCCATCTGTTCCCTGAGTTGTACATATCTAATATGCCATTCCTCAGGAGTAAGCTGGGTCTTCATTGGCTCTAACTCTGCTCTAGCTGGATCTCCAGGTATCATGTTATACAACATGAACAAAAGGCTTCATTAAATTATATGAGTGAAAATCATAAAAATACTAAGATAAGCTAAAGCAAATTCAGGCCATCATGCAAACTTTAATTAGATATTACACCTATACTATAAGTCTACATAAGTCTACATCTGTAAAGTCCAATATACAGACC
>JGI24709J26583_10004292_pt1 | contig 10856 bp, 13 predicted proteins | sample BioPla2DNA1_FD_26583 | JGI IMG/M metagenome (IMG submission 26583) | reverse complement strand
TGGATAAATACCTCTTCCATGGTCTGCATAACTAGCATCTAAGCCTGCTTTTTGTAATTCATCAATACTTGCACCTTCAATTAGCTGCCTGACCATACTTCCTACCATTTCAAGGTGGGCAAGTTCTTCTGTTCCTATATCGTTTAATATAGCTCTTGCTTGTGGCGTTACCATTGAAAATCTCTGGCTTAAATATCTTAGGGAGGCGGCTAATTCACCATCTGGCCCGCCGGATTTAATATTTTTATAGTAAAATGAATTTATTAATTCTGGAAATGTTAAAAATATTTTGTCATCCTTAAAATCGTCTGGTGTTTTAGACACGACAGAACATCATTTACGAATTGAAAATTATCTAAAATAGAACTGAATACATTATACAAAAAAATAAACAGCTTTTATTATGTACCACAAATTATGCAAATTTTTTATGGTTTTTATATTTTACACCTCATAACACAAACTTTTCTATCCCCTATATCCTGACAATACTCTATGCAATCTTCATCTTGTCTGAAGTTATCAAAAGAGTATCCGTTTTCTACTATATAATTATAAATTTCTCTTGTAAATAAAATATCCCAAGCCTCTTCATTTACATTAGGAAGTTTATTCATTTTTACTTCATTGTATATTTCTTTGTTATCACCTAGCAATATAACTCTAAACTGTTCGTCTTCTTTATATATTATGTATGATAAGGTAATTCTTAATATATCCTCAACTGCAAGACCTCTATCCTCAATTAGCATTTTTTTCAATTCTTCGTTAAGATACAGCATTTTATGATTGTTAAGATAATTAGTAAGTTCTTTGTAATTTCTGTTGTGTTGCAATTTCTTTAAATCTATCTTCAAAAACACTGGTTCATTATTCTCAAATAATACTAATGTAGCTTCGTTTTTGTCTACATACCAAATTTCATTTGTATCTACATAAACTACATCTCCCACCAATTTCTTCTCATTGTATACAGGGAAAATAAAGGGATTGTCTTTGAAAAATTTTACACATTTTATAGTAACCTTGTGAGCTTCTTTTATAGTAATGGTACAAGGCTCTCCCCCTATGTCTTTGTCAACAATAACAACCTTTCCTGTATCTGTACAGTACATATAATTCATTTTACTTGATACAATCAAATCTCTTTTTTCCAGGCCTAAAAGCTTTTCTAATCTTCTTAGTTTATGGTTTTTAAGATATTGAATTAGATTTATCTTAATACCTGTATTTTGTTGTAGGTTACCAGTTAGTCTATATTTAAGATTTTTTGAAAATTCAGTTATCTTCTGCTTGCTTTTTTCATATTGAATTGTTGTAACCCTAGAGGATATCATGTCCATTAGGCCCTTTATTCCATCGCTTACATCTTTGTGTAATATTCCTTCTTTCTTTTTAGATCCCGTTCTTTGCGACATAGATCTATACTCCTCTGGTAATAAGTTTATATCTTTCTTATTACCCATAAAAAATCACTCCTTTTTAAAAAAATATATCAATTAAAATTAATACATATAATAATCCAATCTAGCACTTAATAAATATTGCTTATTTTTCAAAAATTCAAGTAATCATTTACTTCCTAGCTTGTTATGTATAGAAAATCTATTTGTTTATAGTTATGATACAAACCATTATATGAATATTATATTATATAAAACCACATTAATCAATTGNGGTTAGGAAATATGTCAAAAATCGAGCTTTTAAATGATATAATTGAATACTTAATAACAAAAGCCCTTTCGGATTGGGAAATATCTAAAAAAGATATGGGTGAAGACTATGAATGACAAAATAGATTACATTCCTCCCTTGGTTAGCTGTAACAATTTATCAAGTTTTGCCGATTCCCATAAAACCTTAGGCAAAAGTGGTCTTAGCCTAGGAGGATATATACGAATTTCTACTAAAAAAGAAGCCCAACTCACATCTATAGAAAATCAAAAAAAAATTTTAAAAGAATGGGCAAATATAAACGGATACAATTTGACAAAGTTTTATATAGACATTAAAAGTGGCAGCTTTTCTTACCTACGAAATGAAATGCAGCTGCTTAAACAGGATGTAAAATCAAAAGTGATAGAAGGTGTCATTGCAAAAGAGATTTCTAGAACTTCTAGGGATATCATGGATATACTAGAGTTAAAGAGAAATTTAGAGAGCCATGGCGCTTTTTTTATATCTATAAAAGAAAATTATGATAGTAGGACAGATGATGATGAGTTTTTGCTGATAATTTATGCCGCTCTTGCCCAAAAAGAGCGAAAAACAACTGCCGGTCGCGTAAAAATAACACAAATGCTAAAGGCCCGTGAAGGTAAAACCAATGTCCCTTCTCCTGCCTTTGGATATAAATTGTCTTCAAACAAACAACACCTTGTTATTGACAATGAAAAAGCAAAAATATACCGACTTATTGTTGAAAAATTTTTAGACGGCTGGGGACAACTTAAAATATGTAAATGGCTAAACCAGGAAGGTGTTTTGCCAAAAAGGGCAGAACACTGGCATACAAACACTATAAAATCCATTTTGATTAATCCTGTATATCTTGGAACCACAATATACAATGCCACAACCTTAATAAGGGATAGCTCTGGAAAACAAAAAAGAGTGGTCCGTCCCCAAGAAGAGTGGATAGTTAGGCACAATACCCATCCCCCTCTTATAACCCTTCAAGAATACAATCAAATTATAGATCTAATTGAACAGCGAAAAAAAAAGTTTTGCAAGGAATGGACTAAAGAAAAAAAATATTTATTATCCGGCATCCTTTACTGCAGCATATGCAAGGGAAAAATTTATGGCGGCAAGCAAACTTCCCCCAATAAATTAAAATATTTTTACTACTATGTAGACCAAAACAGGTATGGAATTTGCAACACCAAAACCAAGTATTGGAACATGGAGAGGGTTGATAATTCTGTTCTAACAGAAATTAAAAATTTTTTTAAAGATAAAAATTTAATTACAAAAATAATAACAGAAAAATATATCCACATGAACAAAAATATTAATGATAATCATTTAAAATATCTTAAAACAAATCTTAATTCAATACTTATAGCCATAAAAAAACAACAAGAAGCCTATGAAAAAGATATTATCTCCATTGATGAATATAGTACCAGAATGAAGGAGTTGAGAAATCAAAAAAAAGAATTTACTGAAAAAATCAATTTAATAAACAAAGTAAATGAAAATGGTTTTGACTCAGATAAAAAGTTAAAATTTATTATTGAGAAAGTTCTAAATACCTTAGAAAATCTTGAAAAAGCTGATTATAATGTAAAGGAATTTATTGTGACAAAACTTATAAAAAGTATTGAAATTAGCAAGGATTATTCTATTAAAATACATTTTACATTTGAATGATAAACATACTATAAAAACATTAAATCCGGTCCGCCGTATTGTGTAATTATAACTTTTGCCATTCTAGGGTCCGGATTCTTTATTTTTATTGGATATTCTAATTTTTTTTCATATACCCACACTAATTATCTCTCCTCTCCTGCAAGACTAAAATTAAAACTATAATTCCATGGCCATGGGTTATTTATCCACTGCCACGGATATTGACTGGCTGACCTGTAAGAACACAATGGACCATATATTCTTTCAAACATACTTCTTAACATAGCAGCTTGGGCAACTATGGTATTGTATCTACAAAGTGCTTCTCTGTCATTTGGGTGTGTATCAAGATAAAGTTGAAGGTCCACAGCCATAAAATCAAGAGCAGTCAATTGTTTTAGCAATTCATCTCTATTATGCATATTTTACCCTCCTCTTATTAATCCCTAGGCGGCTTATAATGTTTATTAACACCTACATATGGGCTGTACAATTCTGGAAATGCAGTTCCTCTCTTCAACGCATCAATTGGTGAATAAAGGCTACATAATTTTTGAAAAGGAACATATGCTCTTGCAAGCTTTACATTCCTTAAAACAGTTTCCTGAGGTACACAAGGCATAGGGCACATAGAATACATTCCTGGCATACCCCTTTCCTCAGTCCATTTTTCTGTCATAATCACAGTCCTCCTTATTATTATTTTATCCTCTTAGATTATTGTGATAAAATATAAGCTTTTTTCGACCTAATATCTACTATACATAATATTAAGGGTTCTGTGAAATAGTTACATTTTTTATTATGGCTAAAATGCAATAGCCATAGTATTTAAATTTTATATATGGGTTAATATGTGTTTTTGAAATGAATTTATTAAAAGAATATGTATTTAACGCTCTGCATCTTTAATTTCTTTAATTGAAAGGTTGGGAATACTCCTTTTATTTTCCTTGTTATCTTCTATTTCTATGTCTTCCATTTCACTCATGTATCTTGCACCTGCAATTATAAATATTGAAACAGAAGCAATAAGCACAATTGCACCTAAAACCCCTCTGTCTGTTAACACAACTGCACAAAGTCCTAAAGCTGCACTTGCTGTATACATAACACCAACGGATTGTTTTTGGGAAAGTCCCATATCTATAAGTCTATGATGTAAATGTTCTCTGTCAGCTTCCATAATAGGTTTTCTTTTTAAAATCCTTCTAATTATGGTAGATATAGTATCAAACAATGGAAGACCTAGAACTAACAAAGGTATAGCTATAGAAAAGGCGGCATATGTTTTCATCATACCTTGAATAGAAACAACGGCCAAAGTAAAACCTAGAAAAGTAGAACCGGTATCTCCCATAAATATTTTTGCTGGATTAAAATTATATGGTAAAAACCCTAAAGTAGCACCAGCTAAAATTGCTATAATGATTGCATCACTAGATTCCCCGTTTAAAATTGAAATAAAAAACAGGGATAAATATGATATAGAGGACACACCTGCAGCAAGTCCATCAAGTCCATCTATTAGGTTTATTGCATTAGTTATTCCAATAATCCAAAAAATAGTTAGTACATAAGATGTTATATCATTTAATTGTGATACTCCCTCACTTGCAAAAGGATTGGTTAAATTTGCAATCCTTGTATCTGAAATAAAAACCACAGATAGTGCTGCAATTACCTGAAATACAAGTTTAAATTTTGCTCCTAATTGTTTTATATCATCAATAATTCCAATAGCAACTATAATTGATACGCCTACAAGCAATCCTAACAGTTCCTTAGTTAGAGATATTCCTGATACCCCTAGGAGTGCACTCACCATTCCAAACATTAAAGCCACAATAAATCCAGAAAAAATAGCCATGCCCCCCAACCTTGCAATGGGCTTATTATGCATTCTCCTTGCATCTTTAGGAATATCTACAGCCCCTATTTTAAAAGCAAGCTTCCTCACTATTGGGGTTGAGGAAAAAGCCACAATAAATGCGAGGGCAAAGAGAATAATATATTCATAATCCATAAATTAACACCTTCTTTTTTTGTTAGGATTTTAATTCTATAATTTAAAATCCTTAATCGTATCTTTAGTAAAATATACTCTTTCCAATTCTACTTCTTAAATCAAGTATATCACTTATTATACTATATCATTTTTAAAAGAAAAAGTTATATTTTTTTAATATTTTCGTATTTGATTACCCTTACACTTGCTTCCTTTAGCAATTCCATGGCAATATTATCAGGATAATCTCCTTTAAAAACAATTTTATCTATTCCTGCATTTATAATCATTTTTGCACATAATACACATGGTTGATTTGTAACATACATAGTTGCACCTTTTACACTTACTCCTGAATATGCAGCTTGAACTATTGCATTTTGCTCTGCATGTATTGCTCTACACAGTTCATGTCTCTGTCCTGAAGGAATTTTATACTTTTCTCTTAAACATCCAACTTCTTCACAATGCTTGCAGCCTATAGGAGCACCGTTATATCCTGTGGCAAGAATTCTCTTATCTTTTGCAATCAAAGCTCCTACCTGGCGCCTTAAACAAGTGGACCTGCTTTTAATAAGTTCCACTATATCCATAAAATACTCATCCCAAGACGGCCTCATAAAACCCCTCCATATTATTTGACTTTAAAAATAATTATTTTGTTCCAAATAATCTATCTCCTGCATCTCCAAGACCTGGAACAATATATCCTTTTTCATTTAAAATTTCATCAACTGCAGCAGAGAATATAGTAACATCAGGGTGCTCTTTGTTTACTGTCTTTATTCCATCCATTGATGCTATGATGCACATAAGCTTTATGTTTTTTACTCCTTTTTCTTTTAGATACTCTATGGCTAAGGATGCAGAACCACCAGTAGCAAGCATAGGATCTAAAACAACTATTTCTCTTTCTTCTACATCTTCAGGCAACTTACAATAATATTCCACAGGCTCTAATGTCTTTGGATCTCTATATAAACCTATATGACCTACCTTAGCCATGGGTAAAAGTTTTAAGATCCCATCTACCATTCCAAGCCCTGCCCTTAATATAGGTACAATTCCTAACTTCTTGCCTGATAGTACTTTTGTTTTTGCCACTCCCACAGGAGTCTCAATTTCCACTTCTTTCAAAGGCATTTGCCTTGTCACTTCATACCCCATCAACATAGAAATTTCTAGAACAAGTTCTCTAAATTCTTTTGTCCTAGTGTTTCTATCTCTTAGCAGCGACACCTTGTGCTGAATTAGAGGATGATCCAAAACAACGAGGTTTTCCATTTCTGCTCACTCCTCTTGCCTGTTTATTGTTTGATTATTCTTTATGATATTTTCTTTCTATTTCACTAATTTTATCTACTCTTTTTTTGTGTTTTCCACCCTCAAACTTCGAGTTAAGCCATGTTTCTACTATATCTAAAGCTAGTCCCACTCCTACCACTCTTGCTCCTAAAGCAAGCACATTGCAATCATTGTGTTCTGTGGCCATTTTTGCCATATAACTATTTGTACAAACAGCAGCCCTTATCCCTGGAACTTTATTAGCCGCCATTGAAATCCCAAGGCCTGTTCCACAGATTACAATTCCCTTTTCACATTTACCCTCTTTAACTGCCTCTGCAACTTTAAGTCCATAATCAGGATAGTCAACAGAATCACAGCTGCATGTTCCAAAATCAACATATTCAATGTTTTGTTCTTCTAAATACTTAATTATTTCTTTTTTTAAATCATAACCTGCATGATCACTTCCAATTGCTAGCACCATATGAACCTCCATTAAAGATATATTGTATAATATTAGACCCTCTATGTCAAAAAACCTTTTGGGTTAATTTAACTGATTTCTTTTGATTTTGAATTAAGTTTTGCAACTAATCCATCAATAAGTTCCTTTAACTCTTGTGCACAATTTTTATACTCTTTTTCGCTCATTCCGTAAGGGTCCTGTACATCCATGCTTTCATTTGGATTTTTGTCCCCTAAAACATACTCTTTTAAAGTCCATGTTTTAGACTTTACCTTAGGCATAATGGATAATATTATTTCCTTATGCCCCCTTGTCATTGTAAATATTATATCTGCTTTTTCTAAATCTTTTTTATTAATTGTCCTTGCTCTATGACTGCTTATATCAATTCCAAAAAGATCTTTTACAGCCTTTTGAGCTTTAGGATTTGCACCATCTCCACTAAATGCGGATATCCCAGCGGAAGAAGCTTTAACTCCTTCTAACTTTTCCTCATTTAAAACAGAATGGTTGAATATTCCCTCTGCCATAGGACTTCTGCATGTATTCCCAGTACATACAAAAAGAATGTTTTTCATTTACCTTCTCCTTTTCCTAAGATATATGTACTATCTTATAACCTGCTGCCTTTTTCATTCTATTCATTATTGCAAAGCCTATTCCCTTATCATCAACTGCTTCAGCCAATATAAGTTGTACTCCTAAATCATCAAAATCCCTTAAAGCTTTAAAAAGATTGGAAGCAATTGTCTTTGGCTCTAATCTGTCTCCTAAAGAAATCACCACCGCTCCATTGTATAAACTTTTTGTTTGTTCTGTTGACAGCACTCCCACAGATAGTCCCTTTTGTTTATATTCTTCTACTAAAGCATTGATTTTTCCTACCACATTTGAAAGTTTCCCTTCAACTACAATTAGCTCCGCCTTAGGTGAATAATGTTTATACTTCATACCTGGAGATTTAGGAGTCAGCATGTCCAAATTTTTCTCCATTAAAGAAGGGTCGATATCCACTTTGCCTAAAAATTTTTCCAGTTGTTCTTTAGAAGCCCCACCTGGTCTTAGAATTACAGGGGGCCAAAGGGTAATGTCTAAAACTGTTGACTCCACTCCTATATCTGAATTGCCAGCTTCTATTATAACATCCACCTTGCCATTTAAATCATCAATAACATGCTTTGCTGTTGTAGGACTAGGCCTTCCTGATAAATTAGCACTTGGAGCCGCTACAGGAAGTTTTGCTTCCTTTATAAGGCTTAGAGCTATTTTATTCTTAGGAATTCTTACAGCCACAGTATCTAAACCTGCTGTAACGCTATGGGGAACACTGGATGTCTTTTTTCCAACTAAAGTTAAAGGCCCTGGCCAAAATTTGTCCATAAGCTTTATGGCATCATCAGGTATGTCCACCATTAAGTTATAGACTTCATCTTTGTCAGCTATATGTACAATCAATGGATTATCTGAAGGTCTTCCTTTTGCCTCAAATATCTTCAAAATAGCCTTTTGGTTTAAAGCATCAGCTCCAAGCCCATAGACTGTCTCCGTTGGAAAAACCACCAATCCCCCTTTTCTTAGAACGCTGGCAGCGTATTTTATTTTGTCAATATCTATATTATTTTCATCTAATTTAAGTATTTCTGTTTTCAACTGTATTTACTCCTGTACTATTAATCAAATATGGATATTATTATACCACAAATAATCCCAGTTACATTACCTAATGATGGTAACCTTCCCATGTATAGTTTTTTTGACTCAATTATAAGTTCAGCATGTACCACATACAGCATTGCTCCTGCGGCAAAGGCTAAGCATACTCCTATAAAGTTGGCAGATACTTTTCCTAAAATCGCTCCTAATAAAGTTCCTAAGCCCATGGGTGCACCAGATAATAGAGTTAGTGTAAATGCCTTTTTTGAACTGTACCCTCCAAGCTTCATTGGAACCGCCATTGCAATACCTTCTGGAATATCATGTATCACTATTACTGCTGTAAGTATAATCCCAAGACTTACAGATGCTTCAAAACCTGCCCCTATGGCAAAACCCTCGGGAAAATTATGAATGGCTATTCCTATTGACATCAGTATTCCTGCCCTCAAAAGTCCTGTTCTTTTTATAGCCTTTTTTCTTTTGTTTTTTTTATTCATAATTTCCTCAACACATACAATTGACAAAACACCTGCAGCCACGCCTGCAAGTGTCAATACTATTCCTCCAAATCCAATAGCCTCTGGAAGCAGTTTAAAACAAACTACTGCTGTCATAAGTCCTGCTGAAAATTCAAGTACAAAGCTTAATAACCGTTTATTTATCCCGCTAACAAAAAAAACCGTCAATCCACCTATACCTGTTCCTATCATACCTGATATAAGACCTGTCAAAGTTACTTTTAGTAAATAATTCACATGTTTCACCTAGCGCATATATAATATCCCTATATTATATTCACATGTCTAATACATTATTTACCATTACCATCTCCACTGCCAAGTCTTTCACTTTGTTCAGTTGTGATTAAAGCATCTATTATTTCATCTATTTCACCATTTAGCACATCTTCAAGTTTATAAATTGTAAGTCCTATTCTATGATCTGTTATTCTGCCCTGAGGAAAATTATATGTTCTTATCCTTTCACTTCTGTCACCAGTTCCCACCTGACTCTTTCTTTCCTGGGCAATATCTCCTACCTGTTGCTGCTGAGCAATTTCGTAAAGCCTTGATCTAAGGATGGTCATCGCTTTGTCTTTGTTTTTGTGCTGTGACCTCTCATCCTGACATGAAACAACCATTCCTGTTGGAATATGGGTTATCCTTATGGCAGAATCAGTTCTGTTAACATGCTGTCCTCCAGCACCAGAAGCCCTAAATGTATCAATTCTTAAATCATTTGGATCTATTTCTACATCAATTTCTTCCGCCTCAGCCAAAACAGCCACTGTAACTGTAGATGTATGAACTCTTCCACTTGCTTCTGTTGTAGGTACTCTTTGTACCCTGTGCACACCACTTTCGTACTTTAACTTGCTATATGCACCTTTACCATTTATCAAAAATATAACTTCCTTAAACCCTCCTATTTCTGTTGGATTGGAATCAAGGATTTCTGTACTCCACCTTTGCTTCTCAGCGTACTTAGAATACATTCTAAACAAGTCTGCTGCAAAAAGAGCAGCCTCATCTCCACCTGCACCACCCCTTATTTCAACAATTACGTTTTTATCGTCATTAGGGTCTTTAGGCAAGAGTAAGATTTTTAATTCTTTCTTTACCTCTTCAAGACGACTTTCAGCTTCTTTAAGTTCTCCATCAACCATCTGCTTAAATTCTTTGTCTAGCTTTTCATTAAGAAGTTCTTTTGCTTCTTCTATTTCTTTGTTTAGCTTTTTATATTCACCATATTTTGCAACAATCTCTTCTAAATCTGAATGTTCTTTCATCAGCTTTCTGTATTCATTTTGATCTCCTATTATCTCTGGATCAACAAGTTTGTGATTTATTTCCTCATACCTGTTTTCCGCAGCTTGAAGTTTATCAAACATATTACACCTCTAGTTTCTTATACAATATTTAAAATTCCCAATCAAATATTATATCATGTATTTATATTTTATACTATATAGATACGATAATGTTTGTGTCAAGTAAAAGTGTGCAACTTTTCTATCTTTCCTGAAAACAATTTAATTTGACTTTTTAAACAGGCTAAACAGGCTTTGCTCCGTTAAAA
>JGI24709J26583_10004285_pt1 | contig 10867 bp, 12 predicted proteins | sample BioPla2DNA1_FD_26583 | JGI IMG/M metagenome (IMG submission 26583) | reverse complement strand
TATTTTATGCAAAGAATCATAGCACACTTAGACATGGATGCCTTTTTTGCATCTGTTGAAGAAATAACAACTCCAGGACTTTCAGGGAAACCCATTGTTGTTGGGGCAACCTCCAAAAGAGGAGTTGTTTCAGCTGCAAACTACAAAGCAAGAGAATATGGTATTCACTCAGCTCAGCCCATTACTATTGCAAGGCGCTTAGCTAAAAAAGCAGAACAAGAAGTTATCTTTCTTGGAGTAGATATGCCCTTATACGAAAAAGTTTCAAACAATATTTTTGAAATTATTAAAAAACATTCTAACAAAGTTGAACAAGCAAGCATTGATGAATTTTACATTGATTTAAGTTTTTTAAAGACTTTTAGCAAGGCAGAAAAAGTATGCAAGGGAATAAAAGAAGAAATCAAACAAAAACAAAATCTAACTTGCTCTATTGGAATAGGAAACAACAAACTTATCTCTAAAATTGCAAGCAGTGAAAGCAAGCCCAATGGCTTTCTTTTAATTAAAGACAACCAGTCTTTCTTAAACCCGCTTAATATTAAAAAAATCCCAGGTATAGGACCTAAAACAGCCAAACTCTTGAATAATTTTAAAACTATTAAAGACTTAAGCAAACTCTCCAAAAGCGAGCTTAAAAACTTATTAGGAAAAGCAGGAATAAAAATATATTACAGCGCAAGAGGAATCAATAATGATCCAATTGTTGAATATCGTGAAGCTAAATCCATAGGAAGACAATCAACTTTTGAAGAAAATACAACTAATATTTTAATTATCTTTGATGAAATTGAAGCATTGTCAGAAAGCGTATTTCAAACATTCAAAGAAAGCAACTTTTCTAAATTCAAAACAATTACAATTACAATCCGCTTTTCAAACTTTCAAACAAAAACTAGCTCTAAAAGTTTTAAAAAGGGGATAGATAATAAAAAGGAATTCAATATTAATGTAATTAAACTACTTTTACCTTTCTTAGATAAAAGGAAAAATCCAAGGAAAAAACCTATTAGACTTATTGGCGTGAGAATAGAAAACCTTGACAAATAGCAAGACCTGTGTTATAAGAAAAAAAGCACCAAAAGGAGGTGAAAAAAATGGACGAAGCGAAAAAGGGCGAGATCGCCTTAGCCCTTGTGAGGGCGTGGGCAAAGAAGGAATTCGACCTTGAAGCAAAGGTCGGATACGTCAGTTTTATTACTGGCGTTCCAAGGGAGGACCTTCAGGTCTTTGTGAAAGACCTCGCAAAAGAGTTGTTCTTTACAGAGGAATAGAAGCCTCCCACCTTTTCACAATTTTAGGGAATTAAAATTGTCTTGTTCTTCAGATGTGTATCTGAACTGATGAGTCCAAAAGGACGAAAACATTTGCTTTTCTAAAATCAAAGGAATATAATTAGACTAATGCTATTTGGAACATTTGATTTCTTAATTTTCCTCGCAGTTGTTGTTATCCTTAATTGGACGCTAAAAGCACATACTTTAATCTGGCGCCTTTTTTTACTTGGAGCAAGTATCTATTTCTACGCCTTAATTGATATTAGGTTTGTTCTCCTCTTGGGAATAACTACCATTATTACATTTCTACTTGGTTTAAATATTAAAAGAAAAGTAAGCTTTTGGGTAGGACTTATTCTAAACCTAGGAATACTCTTTATTTTTAAATACTATGACTTCTTCCGTGTAACTGCTGAGTCCTTTTTTACATCAATTAACTTAAGTTCCTGTCTCCCTTACTGGGAAATAATATTTCCTATTGGAATCTCCTTTTATTCTTTTAGAATGATCTCTTATTTGTTCGACCTAAAACGAGGCAAGTACGAAAAAGAAAAATCCTTGTTAGACTTTTCTATTTATTCCTTTTTCTTCCCATATCTTCTTGCTGGACCAATTGTAAGGGCGAATGATTTTCTTCCACAACTTAAAAATGGGGGAGCAAAAACAATAGAAAAACTAGAACAAGCCACAACACTATTCTTTGTTGGCTTATTTAAAAAAGTCGTTCTTTCAAGCTGGCTTTCTGCCACATTAGTAGATAATGTCTTCGCAGTCCCTGAGCAGTTCTCAAGCCTTTCTGTATTCCTTGCAATTATTGGCTATACTTTTGTTATTTATTGTGATTTCTCTGGCTATAGTGATATGGCAATTGCTGTATCTAAATTTCTCGGGTTTGACCTGCTTCCAAACTTTCTATTCCCTTATAAGTCAAAGTCCATCACTGACTTTTGGAGAAGATGGCACATCAGCTTCTATATGTGGATGCGTGATTACTTATACATTCCTCTTGGAGGAAATAGAGTTGGTAAATTAAGAAGTTACCTTAACGTTTTAATTGTTTTTATTGCTTCGGGCTTATGGCATGGTGCTGCTTTTAATTATTTAATTTGGGGACTTTTGCATGGAATAGGGTTAACTATTCATCGCATCTGGAGCACTGTTTTAAATAAAAGTGCAGGGTTCTTGGGTCCAATCATCACCTTTATCTTTGTTTCGTTTACCTGGATTTTTTTTAAAGCAGAAAACATGGAAAGAGCACTCGCCTTTATTAAAAGCTTAGGTAACTTTAATAAAAGTACTTTGATTGGAACATCAACTATTTTAATCTTAATTTTAATTTCCTTATTCATTCTTTATGAAGAAAAACTTATGAAATACTTGAATAAGATTCAATTAAAAATGCCTACACCTATTTGGACTTTATTTTGGATTGGTGTATGCTTAATTATATATAGGTTTGCGCCAAACACAGTTCCACCTTTTATTTACTTTTCATTTTAAAAATATGAACAAAACAAAAATAATTATTTTAACAGTTCTTCTTGCAATAACATTACCCTTTATTTTTTCTGAAAAACTACTTTCCTGGATTTCGCCAAGAGATTCTAATAAAGCCAATATATTTGAAACAATTGGGAAAAATATTGCAGGGATAAGAAAACAAGAAACACCTTTGATTTCAATCACAGCAGATGTGCCTAAAAATGAAGAAGGCTTAAAACCAATTGAAAAACCTTACCGTGTTTTAATTATGGGTGATTCTCTTGTAGCGGTTGCAGGAGGGTTTGGAGATATACTAGAGCAAAAACTAATTACTTTAGAAGACATTACTGTTTTAAGAAAAGGAAAAGTATCAAGTGGAATGTCACGTCCTGACTATTTTGATTGGCAAAAAGAATCAAAAGATTTAATTGAATCCTTTAAACCAAACATTGCTATTGTTATGATGGGCACGAATGATGCACAAGCATTCGAAATTGTAGAAAACAATGTAAAGAAAGTCTTAAACTATGGTACACCTGAATGGGACAAAGAATACACTAACCGCTTAAAAGCATTTAATAAACAATTAACTGATAATAATGTTCGAGTATATTTTATTGGACTTCCTGCTATGAGAGACGAAACTTATGGCAATAAGATAAAGCACATCAACGAACTTAATCAGGAAGCAAAGAAAGATAACAATCAAGTTATCTTTATATCATCAGAAAAACTATTAGAAGGGTATAAGGCATTTATGCCAGATGAAAATGGTGTTATGCGTGCAACAAGGTTAGAGGATGGAATCCACCTAACCTACTTTGGAGGTAATCTCTTAGTTGATAAAATTATCGAGGAAATAGATATTTTACAATAAAGAAATATTGAATTACCCTAATTTTAAAGCTATAATAAAGATGCACTTAAAAATTAGGAGGAATTAAATTGACCGCAATCATCGAAGCAAGAAACTGGCTTGAATCAGCAAAAAAAGAAAGAAACTCGCAAGGAATTTTAAATTCTCTCACTAATCTTGAAAACACTTTATACAAAGGAAAACTTACCTTTGGCGACATTAACACAGGCCCTCGTGAAATTAGAAGGCTTAAAGAAAAAGCATATAAAATGGAATGCAATCATTGGCTTTTAACATCAAAGAGAAATAATAACTTAGAGGCTATACAAAAATACGAAGCTTATAGAAAAAAAGGTGGTTTTTCCTATAAAGAAACAGGAACAAGCCAAACAGAGATAAAGATTAGGAAAATTATTGCTAAAATTTTTTAAAATAGGAAAACTTCCTATTTTTTAATAATATGTCAAAAAATATATTCATCTTAATAATCATTGTTTTTTCTGCCTTTTCAGTTTTCATATTTTTCAAAAACAAAACTCCTCAAACAAATGAAAATCTAGCAATTGTATGCACGGATGAAGTTAGTCCAGTCTGTGGAAGCGATGGAAAAACATACGAAAATACATGTAAAGCCTTAATTGCAGGCGTAGCCATCGAAAAGAATATAGCCTGTAATGTAAAAGAACTTAAAGAGGAGGACATTCAAAATATTAATTACAAAATAATAACCTATAACAAATATATAAAACTTGAAAATGGAACTTTTGAAAATAATATATTCATAGAAGACTTTGCTTTTGGCGATCTTGATAATGACGGGAACCCAGACGTTGCAGTTATTCTTCATATTGATAACATTCAAGAACTTGCCATTATTTTAAACGACAAAGAAAATCCAATTTATTGGACAAGTATAATTTTGAAAGAAAAGACAAACAATATAGCAATTAAAAATCAACACATTGTTTGCGACTCTTGTACCTATAAATTAGAGGGAACAAAGCTTGTCTTATGTGCCGAAGGTGGGACTTGAACCCACAAGGGATTACTCCCACAGCATTTTGAGTGCTGCGTGTTTGCCAATTTCACCACTTCGGCTTGGATAACCTTTTATACCATATATTAAAGCTACTTGCAATGTTTTTTTATAAAAAAAGCGTGAAAAATTATATTCCATAATCTTCCACAACTTTACATGCTGTCTGCCAATCTCCATTGTAAATATGAAGAGAGTCGCAATAATCAACAACCCTTACAATTTTGCAATCATTGGGTTTGACAATAAACTTATCCACCATATTTATAAGTGCGACAAGGTTTACATGCCATGCCCCGTAAAGGTCTCTTGACCTCCAATCAAGATGCACTTCAACAGAATTTCCTCCCAGTGCCGTTATCCATATCCTCTGAAGACAGGGCGGACTAGGAGAGAACGCATCTATATGTGGCACCCATGTTATCATTTGGTGCCGATTTGAAAATATAGCATTTTGAATCTGCTCCCCCAAGCCCTTTTTTAATGCAAGGACTTGATTGAATGTTCCTCCAATTGTTGGATAATACCAGAAACGATCAAAGTAATTGTACACAAACTTCTGAGCATGCCCATCTGGCAATTTTCGCTGGGCATCAATGAATTCCAGAGTGTACTCCTGCTTATACTTCTCAATATATGCTTTCCCAAAAGGAATCAATGGACTTTTGCCAAGAAACTCAGCACCGTTCAAAATCTGTCTGACGGCATTACTGCTGAGAATTGCCCTTGAACAAATTTCTCCCCTCAAAGATTTTGGCTCATCTATATCGCCAAAGCAAAGAGGATTCTCACTTTCTACGCATTTCTTTAAAAGCATTACCCATGCCTTCAAGAAATCAATGCTCTGCACTTGTCCTACAACCAAATTTCTTGTCATGCTACAAACACTTTCTTATAAATAGCACACCAAAAATGCTTTGTCAAAAATAGCCTACACGCTTTTTTTTTAAGCTTATTTATGTTATAGTTTAAAGCATAAATGGTAAGTATAAAAATATGTTAGACATTAAATTTATTAGAGAAAATAGTGAACTTATTAAAAGCGCTTGCATAAAAAAACAGATTGACCCAAAGATTGTTGATAAATTACTTAAAGTTGATAAAAAAAGATCTGAATTAATTGCAAATGTAGAAAATATTAGAAGGCTTAAGAACAAAGCTAACCAAGAAATTAAAAAAGCTAATCTTAAAGAAAAGCAAGAAATCATTGAAAAAATGAAGAAACTTGATTCTTCTCAAGAAAAAGAACTTCAAGAAATCGAAAAAGAATATCAAAACTTAATGCTTTTAATTCCTAATATACCGCATGAATCTGTTAAGGTAGGTAGTTCAGACCTTGATAACGTAGAAATTAAAACATGGGGAAACATTCCTAAATTTAATTTTCCTATTAAAGATCATATTGAGTTAGCAGAAAACTTGGATTTAGTTGATTTCAAAAGAGGAGCTAAAGTATCAGGATTCAGAGGTTACTTTCTTAAAAATGAGGCTACGTCTTTATCCTTTGCAATATGGAATCTTGCTTTGGAAAAAATTATAAAAAAAGGATTTATCCCTATAATCGCACCATCTCTTGTAAAGGAATCTGCCTTAATTGGGACAGGCTATTTACCACAACAAAAAGAAGATGTCTATGAAACATCACATAATATGTATTTAGCAGGTACATCAGAAGTTGCCCTTATGAATTATCATGCGGGCGAGATAATAAAGGGATTCCCTAAAAAGTACGTTGGTTTTTCTCCCTGTTTTAGAACAGAAGTTGGCAGTTATGGTAAAGATGTTAAAGGGATTTTAAGGGTGCATGAATTCTTTAAATTAGAGCAAGTTGTTTTATGCGAAAATAATAAAAAAACAACAGAAAAACTTCATGAAGAAATTACAAGAAATGCAGAAGAGGTCTTAGAGGCATTAGAACTCCCTTATAGAAAAGTTTTGAATTGCACTGGAGATTTAGGCTTGGGGCAAGTTAAAAAATATGACCTAGAAGCATGGGTACCATCCCAAAATAAATACAGAGAAACTCATTCTTCCTCATATTTCTATGATTTCCAAACAAGAAGACTAAATATTAGATACAAAACAAAACAAGGAAAAACTAAATATGCACATTCTTTAAATAATACTTTGATTGCTACTCCCCGCATATTAATTTCTATTTTAGAAAATCACCAACAAAAAAATGGTTCAGTTGAAATTCCTAAAGCTCTTCATAAATATCTAAACTTCACAACAATTAAACCTAAAAATGAATAAAAAAACTACCATACAAGGATTAAAAATTCATTATATTAAAAAAGGAAAAAAAGATCCCCTTGTAATACTGCATGGCTGGGGCGGTTCTTCTAATTCATGGAGTAAAATCATTGATAGCCTTTCAGAAAAGTACACTGTAATTTGTCCTGACCTTCCAGGTTTTGGAAAAAGCGATGACCCAAAACGCGCTTGGAATATTAACGAATATAGTGATTTTGTTCTCGATTTTTTAGATAAATTAAAGATAAATGACTTTTATCTTTTAGGTCATTCTTTTGGTGGGGGAATAGCAATTAAAATAACAGCAAAAAAACCTCAACTTATTAAAAAATTGATCTTGTGTGATGCTGCGATTGTTAGAGCAAAAGAAAGACTAACCCCAAGGCAAAAAATTGTAAAATTGGGAGCAAAAATTGTTAAACCATTAAAAAATAATAAAATTATAGAAAGTATAAAGCCTTTAGCTTACAGATTAGCAGGCACTAAAGATTATTTCTCTGCAAATAATCTTATGAAAGAAACATTTAAAAAGGTACGAAGAGAAGATTTAAGAGCTTTTGCTTCTTATATCAAAAAACCAACCCTTATAATCTGGGGAGAAAATGACAAAATAACACCCTTAGAAGATGCATACATTATAAAAGATATGATTGATGAGGCAGAGCTTAAAATAATTGAAGATACTGACCATTCTCCTCACTTAAGAAAACCTGACGAGTTATCTAAAACAATTGAAGACTTTATTAAAAAACAAGTATGAAAATACCAATCGCAATTTTATGGGGGATAGTACAACTTAAAACTTCTTTGTTCTGGCTTTATTTATGGCAACTTAAAAACTACCATACAGGAAGATTCATTGACCACTTTAGAACAAAAAAAGGTAAAAGTATTTTTATCAACCCACTCTATCTCCTTAAAATATTATTCTTATTTATCCCTTTTTTAGGCTTGGCTTTAATAGCCTTTGAAGGTATTTACAATATCCTTAAGGGAAAGTTTATTAAGCCTGTTTTTACAAAAAAAATAATATTCTTATTCTTCTTTACCATATCTCTTTTTGCTATTCTTTTCTTGAAATTCAAAGACTCGTATTTTGATTTACTCTTAATAAATATTCTAACTCCTTTTGTTATCTCCTTTATTGTTCTACTCTTTCAACCTTTAACTGTTTTACTAAGATCCTTAATTCTCTTAAAAGCAAAAAACAAAAGAAAGAAATTAAAAAACTTAAAAGTAATTGGCATCACAGGAAGCTATGGAAAATCAGGAACTAAAGAATTCCTCTACGAAATTTTAGCCTCAAAGTATAAAAATGTAAAAAAAACAAAAGATAATGAAAACTCTGAAATGGGTATTTCTAAATTTATACTCAATACATTAAGTGAAAAAGATGAATTCTTTGTTTGCGAAATGGGTGCCTACAACAAGGGCGGTATTAAATTATTATGCAATATTGCAGACCCTCAAATAGGAATATTAACAGGTATTAATAATCAACATCTCTCCACTTTTGGTTCTCAAGAAAACATTGTTAAAACAAAATTTGAATTAGTTGAATATGTAAAAGATTTTAGCATTGTTAATTGGGACAACTTTTTAATTAAAAAATATGCGCCTAAAAAAACTTTTAAATATTCATACTTGGAAAAACAAGATATTTACGCTGAGAATATCAAAGTTTTTAAAGAGCATATAGAGTTTGATGCTTGTCTTAAAACAAAGGAAAGACAAACTTTTAAAGTTAATGTACTAGGCAGGCAGAATATTTCAAACTTACTCGGAGCCATTTTTGTAGCGCATAAACTTGGTATGAATTTAAAAGAAATAACAAAAGGTGTGGGTAATATAAAGCAAGGACATGCAGGAATGACCTTAGAAAATAATGTCATAGACGCAACATATTCAGGCAATGCAAATGGAGTTATTGCACACTTAAACTTTTTGAAACTGTGGAAGGGAAAAAGAGTAATTGTTATGCCTTGCTTAATTGAACTTCAAAAAGAATCAAAAAGAATTCACAAAGAAATTGGGGAAAAAATATATGAAGTTTGCGACTTAGCAATCATAACCACGCCAGACTATTTAGAAGAATTAAAAGAAAAAGGAAAAGAAAAAATCATATATGAAAAAAACCCTGATAAAATTCTAGAAATATTAAAAAAATATAATCACAAAGAGGACATTATTCTTCTTGAAAGTAGAGTTCCATCTAAAATAATAAAAAAATGAAAACTGTTTCAATTTCATTATCACCAAACACTGAAAAAGATGATCTTAAAATAGCCTTTAAAGAGTTATTCTCAAGAAAAAAAATAAAAGGAAAACACATTAAAACATTTGAAAATAATTTCAAAAACTATTTTGATTTTAAATCTGTTTTTTCTTTAAATAGTGGAAGAAGCTCCCTTTTTCTAATTTTAAAAAGCTTGGACATTAAAAAGGGAGATGAAATTATTGTACAGGCATTTACCTGCAATGCCGTTGTAAACCCTATTTTGAAAACAAATGCTACGCCAATCTATACTGATATAGACAAGACTTTAAACATCGATATAGAGAAGTTAAAAGAGAAAATAACTAAAAATACAAAAGCCGTAATAGTTCAGCACACTTTTGGCATTCCAGGGAACATTAAAACAATTAAAGAAATATGCAACAAACATAATCTAATTTTAATTGAAGATTGCGCTCACTCTCTAGGAGCAAAATACAATAATAAATATTGCGGAACCTTTGGTGATGTTTCTTTTTTCTCTTTTGGACGGGACAAAATAATATCTTCGGTATATGGGGGAATGATAGGAGTGAATAACAAAGACTTAATAAATAAGATACAAAATAATTATGACAAATTAGATTATCCTAATAGAAAATGGGTGAATCAGCAACTTATGCATCCCATTATTATGAACCTTTTTGTCCTTCCTTTGTATAATTTTCTAAATCTTGGTAAAATCATACTAGAACTTTCTATTCGTTTTAAAATACTCTCTAAGGCAGTATCTAAAATCGAATACAAAGGAAAGCTTCCTGATTATTTTCCGCAGAAATTACCTAATTCACTTGCAAAACTAGCTAATAATCAGTTCAAAAAACTAAACAAATTTAATTCTCATAGACTTGAAATTGCTAAATATTACAAAGAAAATATTGGAGGTATGCTTGAGATTAAGGAAAATGCAACCTATTTAAAATATCCTGTGCTTACAGAAAATGGAGATGAGATAATTGAGGAATTCAAAAAATTTAATATTATGCTTGAAGATGGCTGGAGAAAAAATGCAATTGTCCCTCCAAAGACCGATTTAAACAAAATGATTTACAAAAAAGGGGAATGCCAAAATGCTGAAGAAATTAGTAATAAAATAATAATCTTGCCTACACATATAAACATCACAAAAGATATCGCGGAGAAAATAGTATATCTTTTTAAAAGCTTAGTTTGACAATAACCGCTTTTTAAGGAAATATATATATGTATAATTAAATTAAAATATAAAATAATATGTTCAATAAATTTAAACAAATAAAGCAATTAAAAAACCTAGAATCTTCTTTGAAAAAACAAACTATTACAAAAGAAAAAGACGGCATTGTTGTTACCTTAAATCTTAGAATGGATATTTTAGAAATTAAACTTAATCCCGAATTAGAAACATCTGAACAAGAAAAGAAATTAAAAGATTGCTTAAATGACGCAATGAACGAGGCAAAACTTGCGATGGCAAAGCAAGCTCAATCAATGGGTGGATTCGGACTTTAAAATGACTATATATCCAACCATAACAACCTTGGTTGATTATAATGACAAGTTAAAAGAAATTNATNCTCTAAAACTTAAAACAGTTTGNGTTTTCCTAACNGGATTAAACTANAAAGAAAGAAAAGAACTTTTAAATAAAATTCAAAAAACTTCTATTAAAGAAATTCCTTTTGTTCACCTAAGAAGTGATATGA
>JGI24709J26583_10004282_pt1 | contig 10870 bp, 14 predicted proteins | sample BioPla2DNA1_FD_26583 | JGI IMG/M metagenome (IMG submission 26583) | reverse complement strand
TTGATTTGGTATAGTAACAATGTTGATGTAACTGATAATGGTTATCAATTACATTTGAACTATACTTTAAGAGGAGAGAATTATGACAAAATTTAAGCTTTTAAAATTAACATTTATTACGGCAGCATTGGCATTGATGGTAACGGCTTGCTCTAATCCAAATAATGAACAGGTTAAAACTGATACAAATCAGCAGATAAATGAGCCTGATGTTTCTGAAGAGGCACTAACGGTTGAAATCACAGATGTTCATGGAACTGTTGTTGTTCCAGTAAATCCAAGGAATGTAGTTGCCCTTGATAATAGAACCTTTGAAACCTTATCACAGTGGGGAATTGAACTAGCAGCTGTTCCCAAGGGAGTAATGCCAGCTGATTCACCATATGTAAGTAATGAATCTGTTCAAGATATAGGTAATCACCGTGAACCAAACCTTGAGATTATAGCAGCTGTAGATCCTGAGCTTGTAATAATTGGTCAGAGATTTGCTGACTTTTATGATGATATAAAAGCTTTAGTTCCTAAGGCAGTAGTTATCGATCTTAACTTTGATGTGTCTGAGGATGCTGCTTCTCCTGGAGAGAACTTGGTTAATGGACTTAAAAAATCTACAATTACATTGGGACAAATTTTTGATAAAAATGAAGAGGCTGAAAAATTAATATCAGATTTTGACAAGGCTATTGAAGATGCTAAGTCAGCATATAACGGAACTGATACGGTTATGAGTGTTGTTGTCTCTGGTGGAAATATTGGTTTCTCAGCTCCTGGTTCTGGACGTGTCTGGGGACCTATGTATGAAATCTTTGGTTGGGTTCCTGCTTTAGAAATTGACAATACAACTTCAGATCACCAAGGTGATGATGTTTCAGTTGAAGCTATTGCCCAAAGCAATCCAGATTGGATTTTTGCACTGGATCGTGATGCTTCTGTATCCTCTACAACTGATGCGGTTCCTGCTCAGGATGTTATTGATAATTCACCTGCACTTCAAAACATAACTGCTGTTACAAAACAGAGGATAGTTTATGCGCCTAATGATACTTACACAAATGAATCAATACAAACTTATTTAGAGTTATTTGATAATATTGCCAAAGCCCTAGCTAACTAGGATAAAGGAGTAAAGTCTTGTGTCGAAACATACAATAAAAAAGATAATAGGGTCTGAGAATACTCAGCTACAAAGTAGCAAACATAATAAAATATGGACAAAGTCTTTTATAACTGCAATTGTAATAGTTTTTATATTAGGCATTATTTCATTGTTTACTGGAGTTTATGACATACTGGGGCAAGAGGATGGGATGAGGATGTTATTTATAACCCGTATCCCAAGAACTGTTTCTCTAATGCTTACTGGAGCCGCTATGTCAATGTCAGGACTGGTGATGCAGCTTATTACACAGAATCGATTAGTTGAATCAACCACTACAGGAACTATTGAATGGGCAGGCTTGGGGCTTGTTTTTGTCTACTTATTAATTCCTGCACCAACTTTAGTCCAAAGAATGACTGGTGCAATTGTATTCTCCTTTGTAGGAACTATGATTTTCTTCTTGTTTTTAAGGAGAATAAAGCTTCGTTCATCCTTGATCGTGCCAATCATTGGAATGATGCTAGGGGCAGTAATATCTGCAATCTCCACTTTTATTGGACTAGTATTTCAAATGACTCAGAATATCGAAACTTGGTTTGTAGGTTCTTTTGCTTCGGTTCAAATAGGAAGATATGAGTATTTATGGCTAATTGTTGTGGTTACAATTATAATTTTTATCTTTGCTGATAGATTAACTTTAGCTGGACTAGGAGAAGATATCGCTACTAGTCTTGGAGTAAATTATAATAGGATAGTTCTTCTTGGCACAGGTCTTATTTCATTTGCAGTAGGAATAGTAGCAGCTGTTATTGGTAATCTACCTTTTTTAGGCTTGATTGTACCAAACATAGTATCAATGTATAGAGGAGATGACCTTAGAAGCAACCTGCCTTGGGTATGTGTATTAGGCATGGGTACTATAACTCTTTGTGACATAATATCTCGTACGATTATTAAACCTTTTGAAGTACCTGTCTCCTTGATACTTGGAACAGTAGGAGCAGTAGTATTTATTACTATTTTAATGAAACAAAGGAGGCTAAGATGAGGTCAGCTAGAGCTTTTCGATCTAAGAAAGAGGAAAGACGTTATTGGATAATGTTGATAGCATTGATAGCCTTAGGTCTTCTTTCATCCTATGGACTTTTGGTTTATAACAATCCGGTCCCCATAGCTTCTCCTTCATTTATTCCGGTTGTTAGAAGAAGAATGGTAGCTATTGTAGCAATGATTATTGCTGCTGTTTGTCAGAGCTTATCCACTGTTGCTTTCCAATCTATAACTAATAATAAGGTTATAACCCCTTCACTATTAGGGTTTGAAGCACTTTATTCTACAATTCATACTAGTACCATGTTTTTCCTTGGTGCTGGAGCATTTATAAGTTTGGCTGGTATTGGATCATTTCTGTTTCAAGTTGTTGTCATGGTCATGATGTGTCTGATACTTTACGGATGGTTACTTTCTGGTAAGTATGGAGATTTACAGCTAATGCTTTTGGTTGGAGTTATTATTGGAACTGGGCTAAGGTCTCTTTCATCATTTATGAGAAGACTTCTTGCACCCTCTGAGTTTGACATTTTACAGGCTAAATTGTTTGGTTCAGTTAATAATGCAGATTCTAAATATTTTATAGTTGCAATTCCTATTGTAATTATTGCGGCAGTACTCCTTCTTGCTCATTCTAAAAATCTAAATGTTGTTTCCCTTGGAAAGGATGTTAGTACATCCTTGGGAGTTAATCATAAAGCTAAGGTTATTTATACTCTTGTATTAGTTTCAATATTGATGTCAATCTCAACTGCCTTGGTTGGACCCCTTACTTTCTTTGGATTTTTAGTTGCAACCTTAAGCTATCAAGCAGCGGGTACATATGACCATAGATATTTATTTCCAATGGCTCTTGCTTTAGGTTTCTTGATAATAACGGGAGCTTACTTTTTTATGTATCATATATTCAATGCACAAGGAGTGGTCTCAGTAATTATAGAAATGTTTGGTGGAATAACATTTTTAATAGTCGTTTTAAGGAGGGGAACTTTATGATTAAAATTGATAATGTTAATAAGGCCTATAGTGATGAGGTGAATATAGGACCTTTGTGTCTTGATATACCAAAAGCAGGTCTTACTTCATTAATTGGGCCTAATGGGGCAGGGAAGTCAACCACACTTTTGATGATAGGAAGACTTTTGGATATGGACAAAGGGCATATTCAAGTNGCCAATATGGATGTTACTGAATCTAAATCTTGTGATTTAGCAAAGGTTTTGACTATTTTGAGACAAGAAAACCATTTTATAACCAGGCTTACAGTTAGACAGTTAGTTGGATTTGGACGATTTCCTTATTCGAAGGGAAGATTGACTAGAAAGGATGAAGAGATCATCTCCAAATATATTGATTTCTTAGGTTTATCTGATTTGGAGAATAGATACTTGGATGAGCTATCTGGTGGTCAAAGGCAAAGAGCATATGTGGCAATGGTTCTGTGCCAAGAGACTGAATACGTACTTTTAGATGAGCCCCTTAACAATCTAGATGTTGCTCGCTCTGTCCAGATGATGGAGCATCTGAGACATGCAGCTGATGAATTCGGAAGAACAATCCTTACTGTTATGCATGACATTAATTTTGCAGCCAAATATTCTGATAGAATTTGTGCTATGAAGGATGGACAGATTGCGGCCTTCGGAACTGTGGAAGAGATTATGGACTCGGATATACTAACAGAAATATTTGATACNAAAATAGATGTAATCGATAGTNCATGTGGACCAATAGCGATTTATTAAAGCAAAANCCCCCTTACTATTGATTGAAGCCTTGGCACTATTTCCTCTTCAAATTCGGGATTATTCTTAAACCACCGTATATTAAGGGGAGATGGGTGCACTAAGGGAAAGTATTCTGGCAGATACTCATGGTAGGCTTTCACTGTTTCAGTTAGATTTTTCTTAATTCGGTCTTTTAGGTAAAACTTTTGTGCGTAAGCTCCGATCAAAAGGGTAAGTTCAATCTCTGGCATGGTGTCAATAAGCATGGGATGCCATTTGGATGCAAAATCTTTTCTTGGTGGTAAGTCACCTGTTTTGCCCTTGCCAGGAAAGTAAAAATCCAGGGGTAGGACAGCTATATTTCCAGAATTATAAAAGGTATCTTCACTTACTCCCAGCCATTGGCGAAGCTTATCACCACTTCTATCCATGAAGGATTGTTCCTTTTCTTGAGTCTTGATTCCAGGTGCTTGACCTATAATCAACAGCTTTGATCTGGGATTTGCCATGAAGATTGGGACCCATCCCTTGTTAGTAAATTCAAGGTTATCTGGATCCTGGGCAATTGCTTTTTTAATAGCTTCGATTCTTTCCATGTCTTACTCCTTTATCTTAAAGAGAAAGATGATTTTTTGTAAGTTTTATTATATAATTATTATATCACATTAAACAGATATAAATCATAGTAGATAGACTATGATTTATTTTTATATGGAGTAATAGATCATGAAGAAATTCAAGAAATTTTATATAGAGATTACCAATGTATGTAATCTGAATTGCGACTTTTGTCCAAAAACTGGTCGTAAGCCAGAGTATATGAGTATTGACTTGTTTTGTAATATACTGGATCAGATTGAAAAACATACGGATTATATATATTTTCATGTAAAGGGGGAGCCACTTCTTCATCCCCATATAGACAAGCTCTTGGATATAAGTTATGAAAGAGGGTTCAAGGTTAATATAACGACCAATGGCACCTTAATTAATAAAGTGAAGGATAAACTACTTATGAAGCCTGGATTGAGACAGGTTAACTTCTCATTGCATAGCTTTGATGGGAATGAAATGAAGGTAGATAAGGAAGAATATATTAATAATATTCTTGCATTTACAAAGGAAGCTAGAAGTAATACAGATACAATCATATCATTAAGACTGTGGAACTTAGACGAAGAGGATAGTCTTATCAATCTTGACAGAAAAAGAAACAATAAGATTTTAGAAATTATTGAAAAAGAGTTTAACTTACCTTACAAAATTCAGGAGAAGGTGGAGCCTGGCAGGGGGATAAAAATCGGAGATAAATTATATCTAAATCAAGAATATCAGTTTCAATGGCCTGATTTAAATGTTGAAGAGGACGATGGATTGGGATTTTGCTATGGACTTCGTAATCAGGTGGCTATATTAGTTGACGGTACAGTTGTACCATGCTGTCTGGATGGTGAAGGCGTAATTAACCTAGGAAATATCAAAAACGAACATTTTTCTGATATAATAGAAGGTGAAAGAGCAAAGAGAATTATTGAAGGATTTTCTAAAAGGGAGGCAGTTGAAGAGCTTTGCAGAAAATGTGGATATAGAAGAAGATTTGGTTAAAAGTAAAGCAATAGGGCATAGNATTTGGTTNAAAAATCAGATATGAGAATAATAAAACTATGTGCATAACAGTATCAGTATATTATTATATAATACATATTGATACATTAATTTTAATAAGAAAGGAAGCTTAAATATGAACGAGACACTTCAAACAATTAGTAGGAGATTTTCATGTCGTGACTATGAGGGGCGACTACCTGAAAGAGAAAAGCTGGAGGCTATTGCTCTTGCGGCTGTTCAGTCACCAAGTGCAATGAATAGACAGCCATGGCAGGTGCTTGTCATCACCAATAAATCATTAATCGAGGAAATGGATGCTGAGGGTATGAGGATACTTGCTGAAGCGGAAGATAAATCCACATATGAGAGGTTTATGGAGCGAGGGGGAACACTATTCTACAATTCCCCTTGTATGTATCTGATTCTCAAGAAACCTGGTACTGACTTGGATACAGGTATTGTTAGTGAAAACATAAGTCTGGCTGCTAGTTCTCTGGGACTTGACAATGTTATCTGTGGTATGGCTGCTATACCATTTAACGGTTCAAAGGGTGATGAATTTAAGAAGAAAGTAGGTATATCTGATGGATGGGAGTTCGGCATGGCTGTTCTTGTAGGCTATGGTAAAACTAAAAAGGATCCCCATACTCCTGATATATCAAAAATCCGATATATAGAATAGTAAGTCATTTGAAGGAGGTCTAGACTATGAAAGATGAAAATCATATATATATTGCGATTGATCTAAAGTCGTTTTATGCCTCTGTGGAATGTATTGAACGTAAACTTGATCCTATGACGACTAATCTGGTTGTTGCAGATGCTAGTCGTACTGAAAAAACAATATGTCTTGCTGTGTCCCCGTCTTTAAAGTCTTATGGTATTCCAGGGCGAGCAAGACTTTTTGAAGTTGTTCAAAAGGTCAGGGAAGTGAATGCAGAGCGGGGCAGAAAGGCTCCTGGTAAAAAATTTACTGGTACATCCTATAATGATCTAGAATTAAAAAAACATCCCGAATTGTCCTTAGACTATATAGCTGCACCACCAAGAATGGCTTACTACATGGATTATAGCACTCGGATTTATAATACCTATCTAAAGTATGTAGCACCGGAGGATATCCATGTCTACTCTATAGACGAGGTATTCATGGATGTGACTAATTATCTGGCAACTTATAATCTATCACCACGAGAACTAGCCATGAAGATGATACAGGATGTTCTTAAGACAACTGGAGTTACTGCTACAGCAGGAATAGGGACTAACCTTTATCTTGCTAAGATTGCCATGGATATTGGGGCCAAACACATAGTACCTGATAAGGATGGAGTCAGAATTGCAGAGCTGGATGAGATGAGCTATCGACGTTTGCTTTGGACACATCAACCTCTAACTGATTTTTGGCGTGTTGGTAGAGGATATGCCAAGAAATTGGAAGAATACGGCATGTTTACTATGGGAGATGTGGCACGATGCTCTATTGGTAAGCCCAATGATTATTATAATGAAGATCTGCTTTATAAGTTATTTGGAGTAAATGCGGAGCTATTGATTGATCATGCTTGGGGCTGGGAGCCCTGTACAATTGCTGATATAAAGGCTTATAAGCCTAGCACCAATAGCATAGGATCCGGGCAGGTTCTTCAAAGTCCATATGATTATGAGAAAGCAAGCTTAATTGTAAGGGAAATGACCGATCTTCTTGTTCTTGATCTGGTTGACAAGGGGCTTGTGACTGATCAGATGGTATTAACTGTAGGATATGATATTATTAATCTAAGTAATCCAGAGATTAAGAAGAAATATAATGGAGAGGTAACCACGGATCACTATGGAAGGTCTATTCCTAAACATGCTCATGGTACAGTGAATCTAGGACGTCAAACATCATCTACTAGATTAATCATAGATGCAGTTATGGATTTATATAGTCAAATTGTTGATGAAAACCTGTTAATTAGAAGAATTAACATTACTGCCAATCATGTGGTAGATGAAAGTTCAGTAAAAAAGGATAACACCTTTGAACAGCTGAATCTTTTTACCGATTATGCTACTGAACAAAAGAAAAAGGAAGAAGAGGAAGCTGCTTTAGAACGTGAGAAGAAGATGCAGCATGCGGTATTAGATATTAAAAAAAAGTTCGGTAAAAATGCTATACTTAAGGGTATGAATCTAGAGAAGGGTGCCATGGCAAAAGAAAGAAATAAGCAAATAGGAGGGCATAAGGCATAATGAATGATGATTTAAGTAATGTTCATCCCTATGATGATATTATTAATCTGCCTCACCATGTATCTAAGTCCCGCCCAGCAATGTCTAGATCAAATCGTGCCGGTCAATTTTCTCCCTTTGCAGCCTTGACTGGTTATGAAGGAGCAATTAAGGAGACAGCTAGGCTAACGGATAAGAAAGTAGAGTTGGATGAAGCAGCTAAATCTGTATTAGATGAAAAACTAAGAATTATTCAAGAACAGCTTAGTAGTCATCCAGAGATAGAAATCACTTATTTTCAGCCTGATGAAAAGAAGGCTGGAGGTGTTTATGTTTCTACCTTTGGAGTTGTTAAAAAAATAGATAGCTATGAAAAGACTATAGTTATGGAGGATGGAACAAGGGTAGCTATAGAGGAAATCATCAATATAACAGGAGAAGCTGTTAAATGTATAGATGATTAATTATGAGGAGGAGTTCATGTACTATTCTACATATTACATATCCCCGGTTGGGGATATAATGATTGCAAGTGATGATAATAATATTATCGGTCTGTGGATTGATAACCAGAAATATATTGGGAATACTATGCCAGGAGATATTACACAAAAGGAGAATCATCCTATATTACAAGAAGCTAGAGCTTGGCTAGATGAATACTTTGCAGGTAATAAACCGGCATTGTCAAGCTTGTCCTTGGCTCCTATAGGTGGTGAGTTTAAACAGCAGGTATGGAAGATTCTAACTGAAATTCCCTATGGTGAACTTACAACTTACGGTAGGATTGCCAAAGAAGTTGCAAAACGTATGGGTAAGGAAAGGATGTCTGCTCAAGCTGTAGGTGGAGCAGTAGGACATAATCCCATATCTATCATTATTCCTTGCCATCGTGTAGTAGGCACTAACGGAAGTCTGACCGGTTATGCAGGTGGGATTGATATTAAGGTGAAGTTACTAGAGCACGAGGGAGTAGATATGAGGGGGCTATTTATGCCCAAAAAAGGGACAGCTCTGTAGAAAGAGTACCTGATTCAAAGAAGACGTAAATCNAGGCACCAATTGCTGAAGCTTAAGAACAGGAGTGTCTTTATGATAGTTAGACTAGGTTATGTTGCAATTGCATTAGGACTTCCTAAAGTTACATCCTCTAGTAATGTAACATATACAAATTATAAGAAGCTATATCTTGTTAAATCCATTAAGAATATTCGAAAGGATTGGGAATGGATAGATGCTTCATCATTTATATTATAATAGGTGGAAAAAACCATGATTATAGGAATTATAAACATAAAAATCCATATACCCTGGGCCCGTTCTTTAAAAGAGAAGCGGATGGTTGTAAAGAGTATCTGTGCCAAGGTTCGAGGTAAATACAATGTATCAATTGCAGAAGTGGAGGAACAGGATATTCACCAGATTATAGGGTTAGGAATAGCCTGTGTGACCAATGAAACAACACAAGCTGATAGTATTATGGACAATGTTATAAACTATATAGAGAGCAATATAGACGGGGTAATTATTAAGGTTGAGAGAGAAATTATCTAATATTAATCTGACGGTAAGTCTTCCTTGATAAATTGATGGGTATATCCCATTTTAAAGGCTAGCTTAATCATATCAGTTTCCTCAATTGACATATCTCTTTCATACATCTTTTCAAACTGCTTAATCAAGCCATCAAAATCAATGACTCTTTTCTTTTGTCTAGGTCTATCTTTTTTATGGTTAGGGTCATATTTTTGAGGAACCATAGTTGAAGTATAGATTTTTTTAAAAATCATTGTTGTATAATATGCGTCATGTAGGGCATTGTGAAATACATCTTTAACCGGTATATCTAGTGCTATAGTAACTGCCTCAAGTCCTAGAAGCTTTTTCCTAGATTGATTAAGGTGAAGGGATGCAAAGGGTTGAATGTTGATAAAGTGATTAGGTAATAGATTTGTATCCACCTGAAAGTGTTTTGCATTACGATAGAGAACCTTCATATCGATCATGCTCCAAGTGCAAAAAACAGAATCCGTACCCCTGGTAAATGAAATAAAATCCTTATATACTTCTGGAAAGGTTGCTTCATTGTCCAGTTGTTCTGTCGTTATCCCGGTCATTTCCGTGATTCTTGGTTCAATATCTTTATAGATGCTAGGCTTGATATAACGGTTAAATGTGGCGAGAATATTGAAATCCTCATCCAACCTATAGGCACCGATTTGAATAATCTCACCTTGATTAAATTCCATGTCAAAAACAATATAATACATATAATGTAGCTATACCTTTCGTAATAAAGTGAAAAACTGATAAATCAATATTAGGTTTATTATTATCTTATTATCATTATCCCATTCAGTCCTTTAAAAAGCAAGGAGNTATAGTGATAANATTAGGTATAAAGATGTTATGAGGTTATTAGAGGGGGNGAAGGAAGGAGGAGAAACTAATGAAAATTGATCATGTTGCTATGTATGTTAATGACTTGAACTTATCTAGGGAGTTTTTTATTAAGTACTTTGGTGCTAAATCTAATGCAGGATATCACAATACTAAGACAAATTTTAAGTCCTTCTTTTTGTCTTTTGATAATGGAGCAAGGATCGAATTAATGATGAGACCAGAGATGGATGATAAGGAAAAGACTATTGCCAGAACTGGTTATATTCACATTGCTTTTAGTGTTGGTAGCAAAGAAAAAGTGGATGAACTGACAGAACAATTAAGAAAAGATGGTTTTGAAGTGCTAAGTGGTCCACGAAAAACTGGTGATGGTTATTATGAAAGTGCTATTGTAGGAATTGAAGGTAATATGATAGAAATCATGATTTAGCCAAACTAATTTAATGCAATTTAATGAGGCGAAGTCTAAGGTGTCTATGGATCCAAAGGCTTCGTTTTTCTTTGCTTCAAAACAGTGGTATAATACCTCCTCAGGGGAGAATTATGGTGGGGGATTTTTCATAGTACTTGTCTTGAGCAATGGAGTCATGTATAATGGGACCCGTGTGAAAATTATAACAATCCATATCACATAGCTACTATACAAGTAATATCAAATATTAATACAGATTGCTTTTACTTATAAAATGGTCTTCACTTATAAATATTTACAAGAAAGTAGGTACAACAGATTGATTACACAAAGGGAATTCTTCAACTCAATGGC
>JGI24709J26583_10004273_pt1 | contig 10879 bp, 9 predicted proteins | sample BioPla2DNA1_FD_26583 | JGI IMG/M metagenome (IMG submission 26583) | reverse complement strand
CATCTCCTATTTTTGTTGTTTGTTCAAAAACATTATAGCAGTGAATAGAACTATGGGTCTTTTCTTTTACTTAAAAGGTTCATTTAATTTTACAACTCGGGTATATGACCAATACAGTTAATTCTCAGATTAAGCGCAACTTTTAGGTCAGCCCTCGAAAAGCTTGTCAAAGTAGTTAATTCTAGTTTATTCTCCGAGTATGAAGTTGTACGCTACTTTAAAAAAATTTTCTAAATTTAAATGTTTTTATTCTTTTTGATTCTCTCCGTGTATAATGCATCTTTTCATGTAAATATCTCTAAATGCAATTAGAAAATAATAACTATAGAATTTATTAAAGTCAGATAATCACATATTTTTTGCAATTTAAGTGATATTTTTCACACAATTTGCAATTTTTGTGTGATTAATCCAAATTTTGTAAAAATTTAGTAATTTTTGACATTTGATAATTTTTTAAAAGCTTATTAATTTTTGAGCTTAATATTGAGTGCAATTAAATTGAGGATTAGGATATATTATAAAAAGTTTTAAAAATTATTTTGAAACAAAAAAAAATGCTAGTTATGAAGCTAGCATTCTCATAAAGACAAGAAATAAATATATCTACTCACGATTCATATAATTTTTATATGTGCGCCTATTTTGCAAATTTTTATTTAAATATATTATTGAAAATACAATCAATATNGTAGAGGCGCTAACAAGAGAGACAATTAAAGCTGTTAGCTGACTTTGTGAAAGTTTAGTAGTTACATTACTTTTGCTAACATAATATGTTTTTTCATCATATATTACAGAATAAAAATTAGGAATACCCTCATCAACAACTTGTAATCTTTGTCCATCCCTAACTTCTTTTGCAACCGCTGAATCCTCACTTGGTTCTACATAAATTTTAATTTTATCTCCAAGTTTTTTGGTTGTAGCTTTAACTTGTATAACTTGATATTGGGTAGTAATTTCCGTTACTTTAGCTATATCAAATATTCTTAAATAACCCTCTTTTTCATTAACCCTGACTTTATAGTAATTTTCAGTTTCTTCACTATCAAGTACAATAACAACGGTATCTTTTGCTAATGTATCTAATATATCTGAACCATCTAGAGTAGAATCTTTCCAAAGTTTAGTGTTGTCGTTTATAACTCTATATTGACCATATTCTGCAGCTTGCACAGTAGCTAAAGATTGATTAAATACTGGAATTAAAAAAATCAACAACAATAAAATTAAAACAACAAAAATCCCAATTATTGATAGTAACAAGGATTTTTTGTTCAATTTTGATTTAACTTCTTGTTCCGTTTGATAAAACATACTTTGGCTCTATCTCTCCTCAAATAATAATGCCCAATTTTATTGTAATCTCTACAGTATATTTTTGCAATTGAAGATATCTGAAGTTTATCTAAAAAATTTTTATCTAACTTAAATATCTTAAAAGGAATGATTTTAATAAATCCAACGAATATCTCTTGGATTATCGATTCTAAGTTCACCCCACTTGCCTTCACTTCTAACTCTACAATTGCCATCTATCATATATGTTCCTGCATCAAATTTGAAATCAACTTTTACATTATTATATTTATCAATGTATCCGCATTTTTCACCTCTAAACACACACGCATAACCTTCGGAAAATGACATAGCACAATCGTAGATCGCATCTATCACTAAGTTGCCTTTCCTATCTATATATCCAAATTTATCGTTTATTTCAACACAACAAAGATCCTCTTTAAATGTAAATACACAATCATATTTTGGCTCAATAACAACCTTATCTTGCTTATCTTTAAAGCCCCATTTACCTTTTGATTCAAACGGCACATATTTATCATCTGTATGCTCTACTTTATCCCTACAAGGCCTATTTTTTTCATGTTCAATTTTTAAATCGGCTTCTGTTACAGCAACTTGTTTTTCAGAAACTTGAGATTTTTTAACTTCTTTTTTTTCTGTTTTTTTACCTTTTGCAGAAAAAGCTGCAAGCCTCAACCTATTATCATTTAAAGCTTTTTTAATTACACCAACATTCTGACGTGTCAAAACTCTACTTTTCATTAATTCATGTTCTGTCTTTTCAAGCAAATCTTCTAGAGTTTTAANATTGAGTTTTGAAAGTTTATCTAATATGTCTTTTGGCAAAGCAAGACTATTTATGTCTTTATTAGCCTTGNCATCATTCTTTTTTCCTTTGTTTTGATTTGGCCTTTTAAAAGGTCTTGGTCTTCTTTTGNGACTTTTCTTTTCTTCCATTTCTAATCCTTTTCAATTTTTGCTTGCATTTAGTAGTATATCATATTTAGAAAACTCTTACATCTTATACTCCATAAATTTTGCATAAAAAAAAAGCGGCTACCTTTTTGTAGCCGCCTTAGAAAAGTTATTTTAGTACTTTTTTCTTGGTGTATATGATGTGTGTAGCACTTCATGAGCTCTATGGCTATTTGGCTCACCAAAATATTCTTTGTATATTGCTGCAACAACTGGATTTTCATGAGATTTTCTAAGTGTCATCTTAGCATCTGTGTCATAAATTCCTTTAGCCCTAAGTTCTCTTAAATCATAATTATTTCTAATATATGCTGATCTGATTGGTTGTCCGCCACCATTCACACAACCCCCTGGGCAACTCATAATTTCGATGAAGTGATAACCTGAAGCTTCGCCTGATTTAATCTTTTCAACTAGTTCTCTTGCATTACCAAGACCTGAGGCAACAGCAACTTTAACATCAATTTTCTTTCCATCAATTGTTAGTGGAACAGTAGCTTCCTTGATACCCTTAATTCCTCTAACATCTGTATATTCAATGTCTTTTAAATCTTTGCCAGTTACAACATCTGCAATTGTTCTAAGAGCTGCTTCCATAACACCGCCAGTTGCGCCAAAGATTAATCCTGCACCAGAACCTATTCCAAGTGGAGCATCAAACTCTGATGGCTTAATGTCTCTAAATAGAATGCCTTGCTTTTTAATCATTTTAGCAAGTTCTCTAGTTGTTAATGCATGATCAACATCCGGAATTCCTGCGCCTGCTGCACTTTGAGCTCCTCTAGTTTTTTCAAACTTCTTAGCTGTACATGGCATAATTGAAACTACTACTATATCTTTTGGATCTTTACCAAGTTTTTCTGCATAATATGTTTTGCAAACTGCACCAAACATTTGTTGTGGTGACTTACAAGTTGATAGGTTGGGTATCATTTCTGGATAGTAATGTTCTACAAACTTAATCCAAGCTGGAGAACAACTAGTCATCATTGGTAGTACTCCACCATTTTTAACTCTGCCTAAAAATTCTGTCCCTTCTTCTAAAATTGTAAGGTCAGCTGTAAAGTTAACATCAAACACATTATCAAATCCAAGCATTCTAAGTGCTGTTACCATTTGACCTTCAACATTTGATCCGATTGGATATCCAAATTCTTCGCCAAGACCAACTCTAACTGATGGAGCTGTTCCTACGATAACATATTTTGAAGGATCAGCAATTGCTGCAAAAACTTGTTCTGTTTCATCTTTCTCTGTTAGTGCACCAACTGGGCAAACATTAATACATTGCCCACAGCCTACGCATGCAACATCCATTAAATCCTTTGAAAATTGTGAACCAATGTGAGTATTAAATCCTCTCATATTCGCTCCAATTACTCCTATAGATTGATATTGCTTACATGCTGCAACACATCTTCTACATAGAATACATTTGCTGTTATCTCTTACTAGATATGGAGTTGAATCGTCTATAACAGAGGGGGTCTTTTCGCCACTGAAGTGATTTTCATCACAGCCTAATTCTTCCGCTAATGCTTGAAGTTCACAATTTAGGCTTCTTGGACATGAAAGACATTCTTTCTTGTGGTTAGAAAGAATTAACTCAACCGTTGTTTTCCTACTTTTCATAACTTTTGGTGTTGAAGTAAATACTTCCATTCCTTCATTTACAGGATATACACATGATGCAACTAAGCTTCTTGCTCCTTTAACTTCAACAACACATACCCTACATGCACCTATTGCATTGATATCTTTTAAATAACATAATGTTGGAATCTTGATGCCTACTTGTTTAGCCGCTTCCAAAATAGTAGTGCCTGCTTTAACTTGGACATCTATGCCATTAATTTTTAAATTTACCATTTTATCTGCCATAATCTGCCTCCTTATTTCTTCTCAATTGCCTTGAATTTACATACATCAAAGCATACACCACATTTAATACATTTGGTTTGATCAATTATGTGCTTTTCTTTGACTTTGCCTGTTATTGCGTTTGTAGGACATTTTCTCGAGCATAGTGTACATCCAGTACATTTGTCTGAAATAACATATTGCATTAAATCCTTACATACGCCTGCTGGACATCTCTTGTTTTTAACGTGCTCAACATATTCTTCTCTAAAATATTTCAAGGTAGATAGAACTGGGTTTGGAGCAGTTTGTCCAAGTCCGCAAAGAGAATTGTCTTTAATGTAATAGCATAGTGCTTCCATTTCATCAAGGTCTTCCATTGTTCCTTGACCTTTTGTTATTTTATCTAGATATTCTAGAAGTCTCTTTGTTCCTATTCTACAAGGAGTACATTTTCCACAGCTTTCATCTTTTGTAAAGTCTAGGAAGAATTTTGCAATGTCAACCATACAGTTATCTTCGTCCATAATAATTAGACCGCCTGATCCTACGATTGAGCCTATCTTTGCAAGATTTTCATAATCAATTGGCACATCAAGTAGTGATGCTGGAATACAGCCACCTGATGGTCCACCAGTTTGAGCTGCTTTAAATTTCTTACCACCAGGAATTCCACCACCGATTTCTTCAACAACTTCTCTTAGGTGAGTTCCCATTGGAATTTCTACAAGTCCTGTATTAACAATTTTTCCACCAAGTGCAAAAACTTTTGTTCCTTTTGAAGTTTCAGTTCCCATTGAACTAAACCACTCTGCACCCTTTAAAAGAATTTGTGGAATATTTGCATATGTTTCAACGTTATTCAATAGTGTTGGTTTTCCAAATAAGCCTTTTGTTGCTGGGAATGGAGGTCTTGGACGAGGCTCACCTCTTCTTCCTTCAATTGAAGCCATCAAAGCTGTCTCTTCACCACAGACAAAAGCACCTGCACCAAGTCTAATTTCCAAATCAAAATCAAAACCTGTGTTTAAAATATTTTTTCCAAGTAGTCCATATTCTTTAGCTTGTTCAATTGCAATACCAAGTCTTCTAACTGCAACTGGATATTCTGCTCTAACATAGATATATCCTTTTTTAGCACTAATTGCATATGCAGCTATTGTCATAGCTTCTACTAAAGCATGTGGGTCTCCTTCTAGGATTGATCTATCCATAAATGCGCCTGGATCTCCTTCGTCTGCATTACAGCAAACAACTTTATCATCTCCTGGTGCATTAAATGTAAATTGCCACTTTAAACCTGTTGAGAAGCCACCACCGCCTCTACCTCTTAAGCCTGAAGCTTTTACAACATCAATAACTTCTTGGGGTGTCATTGTTGTTAATGCCTTAATTAAAGCTTGATATCCATCATATCCAATATATTCATCAATATCTTCTGGATTTATGATTCCACAGTTTCTAAGAGCAACTCTCGTTTGCTTTTTGTAGAAATCCGTATCTGATAAAGCTCTAAATCCTTTACATACTAAATTATCATTACTCATAGTCTTTCCTCCCTTATGCTTCTTGAATTAGGAATTCAGAACATACTTTTCCATTCACTAAATGTTGCTCTACAATTTTTGCAACTTTATCTGGGGTCAAATGCACATATGTTACTTCATTTTCGCCTGGAACTAAAATTTCAACCATTGGCTCATATTTGCACATTCCTAGGCAACCAGATTTAATTACTTCAACATTTTTTAAATTGTGCTTTTTAACTTCTGTTACAAAAGCATCAAAAACTGGAGTTGCTCCTGCAGCTATTCCGCAAGTTGCAAAGCCTACTACTATACGAGTAGCTTTTGTATTATTGCGATTTGCAATTTCTTTTTTAACTCTATCTCTTATAGCATTGATTTCTTGTATTGTTTTCATATCTAACCTCCGCTTAACCCTATCAATTAATATTTTTTGATAATATCTGCAACTTGACTTGGAGTTAATTTTCCATAGACATCTTCGTTTACAGTAATAACTGGAGCAAGTCCACAGCATCCAATACATCTTGTTTCAACTAGAGAAAACTTACCATCTGCAGTACATTCCCCTGCTTTAATGTCTAAGATTTCATGGAACTTATCAACTAAGCTCCCTGCACCTTTAACATAACAAGCTGTTCCTAAACAAATACCAATCTTGTATTTTCCGCTTGGATTTAAAGTAAATTGTGAATAAAAGGTTGCTACGCCAAATACTTCTTCTAATGAAATATCTAATGCTTCTGCAACCTTTGTTTGAACTTCTATTGGTAAATAACCGTAAATTTCTTGTGCCTTTTGTAAGGCTGGCATTAATCCCCCAGGAACTTCTTTGAAAGTTTTTAGTGCTTCGTCAAGTTTTTTTGCTTGCTCAGCTGTTCCGTTAAAGGGGACTCTTGTGTGCTTATTTGTACTAGCCATTTTGTCCTCCTAAATTTATATATTTGCTTAAATTTTAAGCTTATATCCTTAATTTATAAAATTGAAAAAGCCTCTTTCCACTGAGGAAAACCTTGCAAAAATGTTAAACTCATTTGGTTAGATGGATTTATATATACGTTATCTCTTACTCGCCTTAGTCATTATATAATACTTATTTAATTTAAACAAGAAATATAGCCCTAAAAAAACACAATTTCTATAAAATATTTACTAAATATCCAAAAAAAAATATTTTCAATCTTCTTGCTTTTATACATAAAATCGGTATAAGATTGAATTGTCGTTCCATAAGTTAAGTGAAGAAACTTATAGAAAACAAATTTAAACAATCTTAAGACATCAATACGATAATTTTATGCGAGACAAATAAAAAAACAAGTGAGCAGTCGCTCGTGAACTTATTAAGATAAATTAAAAAGCAAGTGGCCAGCCAACAAAAAATCATCAGGTAAGCATCCAATAAAAATTAAAAAACAAGCGAGCAGTCACTAAAACAAGCCATAAACTTATTAAGATAAATTAAAAAGCAAGTGGCCAGCCAACAAAAAATCATGAGGTAAGCATCTAAGACAAATTTAAACAATGCTTAGAGGGAGAATTTAGAAAAATCGCCCCAACACCAGTAAGTGAGGTACATATGCAAGATAAAATTAAACAATATTTAGAGGGAGAATTTAGAAAAATTGCCCCAACACCAGCAAGTAGAGACTATAGAATTTCTCTATACCATCAACTAACAGACTATGTTCAAGAACTAAAACTAAAAGGNATAGATAACGATGATATCATATTCGATTTAGCCATTAAGAGTCTTGGTAATATGGATGAAAATTTAGCACAATTTGAACAAAATCAAAAAGCTAAAAAAGTGGCATCAGCAAAGAAAACTGCAACCATAGTTTCTGTATCAACAACATTAGGCCTTGGCTTGATATTAATGCTTGCTGTTGGGCTTTTTGTAAAAATTCAAAACATATCTGGCTTTAGCTTTTCATGGATTTTTATGCTTCTTGGAGCTTTTTCAGCTATAACAGCAGTTTTACTAATTAATATGCATGAAAACACGTCTAAGTACAAAGCGATTATTGAAAGAGTTTCAGTTTATGCTATCACCACGCTATGGGTTGTTTTTATCACGCTTACTCTACTAGCTATTAATATAGCAATCCCAAGAGAACCTAAAACAATAGAAGGATGGTGGCTTGGTTTTATCGTAATTCCAGCAGCCCTTGCTGTAGCAGACGCTATCATAGCACTTGCTACAAATCAAAAAGGAAAATGGATTAATCTTTCAATTGATTTAATTCTTGTTTCTGTAATGCTATATGTCATCATAGGCTTACTATTAGGACCTATACTAGATCTTACAANTAAATTTTGGGCCTTTGGATGGNNATTAATTCTTGGTGGCATCGCTGGTGCAGGTATAATACTAGGNCTTGNCAAAAAATCTAAAGATAAAAAAGACAAACTAATATTTGGAGATTCAAACGAAGTAGACGAAAAATATTATACCGAATGGTAATGTAACCACTTCGTACTTTTAAAAACACATCAGCCTTTTATCACTTTGACGCTGGTAAAGGGCTGAAAATTTAAATTGAGGTAGATATGAAAATTAAAGCAGAATTATGGGATAAAATGCAATATATGTTTAGAAACTTCTATGACAGAATGGTCCATGCTTANATGGTATATGATGGCATAGTTGATCTCAAAATATTAAAGACTGTATTGATTAGCTTTACAGAAATGGAAAAAATACTACATTCTAAATTTGTTGAACACCCTATTGAGCCATATTGGGAAGTATGCCCATACTCAATAGATGACATCTTAACAGTCAAGGAATCTACAAACATTGAAAAAGATGTAAATGACTTTTTAACTCAAACAATTCCATTTGATAACAATGTTCAATATAAAGTTTCGATATTTTTTCATGAAGGAAAAACTCACTTTTGTATGATAGTAAATCATATGTGCTTTGATGGTGGTGACTTTAAGTATTTCCTATCAGCCCTAGCTACTAGTTACAACAATCTAAAAATGGGTATCAACAAAATTGAATTGAAAACAGGAAGTAGAGCATACACTGAAGTTTATACNGGTCTTTCAAGTGCAGAACAAAAAGCCGCAGGTAAATTATATAAAAACATTAGCGCAGTAGAAGATAAACATGAATTTCCACTAACCGCATCAAATCCTAATGACAAGAATATGATTTGCAAAAGAAAAGTTTCAAAAGATCTTTTTGAAACGGCAAGACAACTTGCCAAAAAGTTTGATGCGACTGCAAATGATTTGCTACTAGCTGTATATATTCATGCGCTTTATGATATTGGAAATTTTGATAAAAACGATACCATTACAATTCCATGTATGGTAGACCTTAGGCGCCACATTGCCGATGGTGGCTTAACAACTGGACTTACAAATCATACAGGCTTTATGCAATGTAGTGTAACATCTCAAGGACAAACAATTAATGACACCCTTGCAAGTGTTTTACGTTCTGTAAACAAATCAAAAAGAGACAAGTTCATTGGACTATATTCACTACCACTAATTAAACTTGCATACACAGTATTTCCATATAAACTATCGGAATTTGCTATTATGAAAGGATATCTAAATCCGCTAATTGGCATGAGTAACATCGGAATATTGAATCCCAAACTACTAAGTTTTACCGATGCTCCGTTGGTCGATGGATTTATAACTGGTGCAGTAAAATATAAACCATATATGCAACTTGCAATCACCACACTCAATGGCGATGCTACACTCACTGTAGCAATTAGAGGAAACAAAGAAGATGCAAAAATTGTTGAACAATTCTTTGACTTAATCGAAGAAAACTTCAAAGCTTTTATAGAGCACAATAAATAGAAAATATAAAAAAAGCTGAGCTTTTTATTACACCATAAATTATTTTAAGATTACGACAACTTCAAGAGGAAAGCTTATGAACTTTAAAAGAATAGATTGTCAATTTGAAAGTCATAAAGACAAGTGTTCTGCTTGGCTTTATTTGCCAGAGAATGTAATTAAGCCTCCATTAATCATTATGGCTCACGGTTTAGCTGGGATGAAAAACTGTGGTTTAGAACCATTTGCCGAATTTTTTGCAAGCAATGGACTTGCTGTTTTATCTTTTGACTATAGAGGCTTTGCAGATAGTGAAGGCACACCAAGACAATTAATTTCTCCTAAAAGACATGTTGAAGATTATCTTGCAGCAATAAATTGGGCACGCACAAGAGAAGATATTAATACAGATAAGATTGCGCTATGGGGAAGTTCTTTTAGTGGCGGACATGTAATTAAAGCGGCAGCAAGAGATCAAAAGATTGCTGCAATTTCAGCTCAAGTTCCCTTTGTTTCTGGTAGAGCTAGTTCTACACCTATAGTTATCAAAAATGGTCCAAAGTATCTTTTAAAAGCTATCGTTTCTTGTTTTAGAGATATCTTTAGAGCCGCAACTGGTAGAAAACCTTATACAGTTCCAGTTTATGGTTACCCAAATGAATTTGCCATTTTAAACACCCCTGATTCTAGACCTGGATATGAATCTCTAATACCAGAAGGCATGGAAGTAGTAAATGCTGCACCAGCTAGAATATTTCTAACTATGATTTTATATCACCCTACTAATGTTAGCCATAAAATAAAATGTCCAGCATTAGTTGTCGCTGGTGAAAATGACTCATTAATTCCGATTAAATCAGTAAAAAAAGCTGTATCAAAAATGAAAGATGCAAAACTTGTCTCTCTTCCAATTGGGCATTTTGACCCTTACTTTGGTGAAAACTTTGAAATAGCATCAAAACAGCAACTTGAATTTTTTAAAACTCACCTGCTATAACACTTTAGTGAAAACCCTAGAATATCTTCAATGCAGTAACTTGGTTTTATAAACTCACTTGCTATAAAAAAATTGCCACTCTAACATCCTGCCCTATAAAGTTGGTCCAATACTAGAAATGATTGATGGGACATTTTAATTAATTTTTATATTTAGAAATCTTTTTAATTATAGAAGCTACATCTAAAGTTTCAAGTTCAACTTGACCATTCATCAACCCTATAAGCCGTAATACATGAGCATCTGAACTTCTTAAAACATTATGTTTATTTGCATACTCAGGATATTCTTCTATTTCGCTATCTCTTGATATTTCAATGGTTGGATAATATGAAGGAATGTCGCCTAAAATAAATCGCATACTAGTTCTTTTTCTATCAATATGTGCAGGAACAGCAAT
>JGI24709J26583_10004271_pt1 | contig 10885 bp, 8 predicted proteins | sample BioPla2DNA1_FD_26583 | JGI IMG/M metagenome (IMG submission 26583) | reverse complement strand
AAGACACCTCCAATTATATTAGAGGTATCTAATGAAACTTATAGTTTAAGAAATGAAATGTAAAAAGCAATTGTGTGACATATGTATTATGAATCTACATTTTTGGTAGTTTTTTTTCTTTTGTCATTATCCTTATGCGTTCTATTTCTTCTGCTACCAAAAGAGCGATCATTATTTTTATTCTGATACGTTTTTTTAGAAGGTCTTCCAGTTGATATTTCTAGTGCTATTTTACGATTATTATAAACTGCGTTATTTAAATTTTTAAGTACTTCTTCACTAAGTTCAAGTGGGATATTAAAAAATGAAAATTTATCAAAAAGTTCAATATTTGTTATGTCCTTTTTAGTAATACTTGCATTTTCAATTATAATGTTTTTTAGTTTGCTTTTATTTATCTTGTCCATTTTTCCAATATTAATAAACATTCTAACATCATTTGAATTAACAGTATCTATTTCTTCTTTGTTAATATTACCCATTTGAGTATCAATTAAGTAGTATGCTATATCAGAAATTGTTATATCATCGTTTTGTTCTAAAAAATCTTCAACATATTTAGTATATTCACTTATATTGCTTGATAAAGCTCCAGATAATAATTTGTTGATTTTCGTTGAAATTACATGATCAACAGAAGGTATTACAAATTTTTCTATCTTCGTATTAGTATATTTTTCAATATGTTTTAATCTTCCATATTCCCTTGATGTAATAAACGTAATAGAAATTCCTTCCTTACCTGCTCTTCCTGTTCTTCCTATACGATGAACATAGTACTCATTATCTATTGGCACATCATAATTAAATACAACTTCTATATCGTTAACATCAATACCACGAGCTGCTACATCAGTTGCTACTAACAACTGTAATTTGTTTGTTCTAAATTTTTTAAGCACACTATCCCTTGCGCTTTGCCTTAAATCACCATGAAGCGCTAAAACAGAATATCCNCGTAATTGAAGGGCAGTTGTTAGATCATCTACTCTTTTTTTAGTATTACAAAATACTAGACCTAATTTAGTATCAAGACTACTAACAATACGATCTAATAATTCTATTTTTTTACTTTCGTTTATTTCAATGTAGTATTGTTTAATTTTTGGCATATTTATGGCTTTATGTTCTACTTCGATAAAAACAGGATTGTTTTGATATGTCTTTGCAATAGATTTTATATCTTTTGACATTGTTGCTGAAAACAAAATAGTTTGCCTATCAACATTTGCATCTTTTAAAATAACATCTAGATCTTCTCTAAAACCCATATTAAGCATTTCATCAGCTTCATCTAAGACTATTGTTTTAATGTTATTTAGTCTAATAGTTCTTCGTCTTAAATGATCCATAATACGACCTGGTGTTCCAACGATAATTTGCGGTTTTTTCTTAAGTAAAAATATCTGTTTTTCTATTTGTTGTCCNCCATAAATTGCTGCTATCCTAATACCTTCTTTGTATTTTATAAGAGTAGCTATTTCTTCACATGTTTGAAGTACTAACTCCCTTGTTGGGCATAAAATAATAGTTTGGATACTATAATCTTCTTTATCTACCCTTTCAATTATAGGAATAGCAAAAGCAGCTGTTTTTCCTGTTCCTGTTTGAGCTAAACCTAAAAGGTCTAAACCATTTAAAATTGGTTCTATTGTTCTAGTTTGAATAGAAGTAGCTTCTTCATATCCTTTTTCCTCAATTGCTCTTTTAATTTCATTTGATATGTTCATTTCATTAAATTTTATATTCTTCATCATTATTCCTTATCTATCATTTTCATGACTGCGTTAGTTTAACACAAGCAACAACTAATTACAACACTATTTTTTAATTTTGTATTTATATAGAAGTAATTCTTAATAATTGTTTTGAATAATATAAACACTATTTTCTTTATAAAAAGCATAGAAAATTTTTTCTACATCTAATTTATTTGTTTCAATAATGTTTTTTATCCATCTAATATCCTTTTTCAATAATTTAAGTGATGTATACTGAATTTTTCCATTTAAAATAATAGGATACAAAATGTTTTTATCGTCTTTTGTAGCGATTGATATTTTTTCATCTTTATCTAAATATGCATATTCTACTTGTTCAATAGATTTTATGTTTTTTCTTTTTAATTCGTTTAATAATTTATTAAAATTATATTCTCTTTTGACGATTTCTTTAAAATCAAGTTTTCCATTTTTAATTATCATTGATGGGGGTGTATTAAATATATATTTAATTCCCGAGATAGAAGACGCTAAATAAGGCATTATAGTTTGAAGCGTTATAATGATAACTGCAGCACAAACAACATAAAAAAAAGATTCGTCATTTAATATAATACTTATAGTAAAAAGATTAGATAAGGTTAAAAAAACAACAAAATCCATGAGACTAAATTCATCGACTTTGGTTTTGCCAATTAGATGATAAGCTTTAATAACAATTAAATAAAACAAACTTATTTTAAATAATAATATAATTATTTGCATATGATCACCTATTTAATTATGAACTTGTTATAATATTTTATTCAATAGAATATACTTTATTGGGTGATAATATGAAAATATTTTTAAAGGGACTAGGTATTACCAGTGGTTGTATTCTAGGTTTTACTTTAATCATAACTCTTCTTCATTATTTTAATTTAATTGGTAATAAAACACTTGATGTTTCAAGACTTATCATATCAATAATATCTATTACAGTTGGCGGTTTTATAATTGGAGCGTCTCGAGAAAAGAAAGGATGGCTTGGAGGTTTAAAATTTGCTTTAATAGTAATATTGATTTTTATACTTCTTACCTTAATATTTAGATTAAGCTTTAATTATAAATCTATTTTGTATTATTTGATTGTATGTTTTTCTTCTGTAATCGGAAGCATGTTTGGAATTAATTATAAAAGCAAGAATAAATAACAAAGCCCAATTCTTTTGAATTGGGCTTTAATTTATTTTATTCTGTAATATGAAGTTTTATTATTGTGATGCTGATTGATAACATTTTAAACTACTGCCTGATCCGGTATAAGAAGACCAACCTGATGGGCAGTGATATGATGTACTTCTAGTACCAGATATTTCTGTACCGAAGGAATAACAATCACTTCCTCCACTACTATAGCCACTTGGACAACCTGTATTACCACAATAATAACCATCACATGGTCTACAATTACCTGTAGGAGGCATTGGCTCACAATTGGTGTATTTATGTGTTAACGTTGTGGTTGGAGTACCACAGAAACTGACTCTGTCGTAGAAAATCCATGAGGTACATACTTTACTGGTACGACAGCATGCACTGCCTGTTGTTCCGCAAGTACTGCCATTTGGACATCTAACAGACCAACTAGTGCTGCTATTTGCACTTCTAACACAAATCCACCCCTTGCTTGCATCATGTGTTAATGTACCAGTAGAACATGTATAAGCTGGGTTTACTACGATTGTTGTTTGAGCATTTGCACTTAAGCCCGTTGCCTTTGTTACGGTACATCTTATTACATGACTTCCTACTGCAAGAGTCGATGTATTGGTAACGGTTGCATTACCATTTGATGTATCTACACAAGTTGTAGACGAGATTGGTGCAGTTCCATTTGCACTTATATTAAAGTAAGTACTTGATATTGCATTACTGTCAGCTTCTATAATCGTATAACTACTTCCCTTTGCTGTTACAGTTGGTGCATTTGCATCTATATTAGTTACATTAACACTCTTGTAAGTAGAAGATATGTTTCCTGCTCCATCTTTTACCCAGATGTAGTATGTACCAGCACCTCTACTTACTGTCCAGATTGTTGATGTTGATGCAGTCCAAGCTGAAGCAGTTGTTGGTTTAGTGCTACTTGTAGATATATAATAACCTGCTATTCCACTTAAACCAGTATCTGATCCTGTTACAGTTATTGTTTTATTACCTGATGTCCAGTTTGTTGGAACAGACACACCTGTTACAGTTGGTAGAATATTATCTACTACATTTACTGTTCTTGAAGATGTAGCAGTATTACCTGCTTTATCTGTTACTTTATAAGTTACAGTATATGTTCCTAATTTATTTGTATTTACTGTACTTGTTGTAGTTATTTTACTTGTTACATCACCATCTACATCATCAAGCGCCGTTGCTCCTGCATCACTATATGTTCCACCTCCACTTACAGTTGCTGGATTAGAACCTAGTATTGTTATAACTGGTGCTTTAACATCTATTACATTTACTGTTCTTGTAACTGGTGTTGCAGCGTTACCACTACTATCAATTGCATTATAAGTTATAGTGTATGTTCCTACAATGTTTGGATTAACACTTCCAGTAGTTGTTACAGTAACGGTTGTATCTATATTATCAGTTGCTGTAGCTCCCTCATCACTATAGGTACTACCTTTATTTATTGTTAAACTACTATTTCCATTTATTTTTATTACTGGTTTTTCGTTATCTAAATTAAAAACATTACTGCTCGTTATTGTAACATTACCAACAGTATCCGATGCTCTTGCCCATAGATAATAAGAACCTGATACAGAAGCCGGAGTACTTACAGTACCACCATTTATAAAGGTTGTATTAAACTCATTTTCTTGTGGTTCTGTATCTAATAATGTCCATACATATTTTAAACTGTCATTATCTATTATACCTAAATCCCTTACATCTATTGTAGTTGTTCTTGATTTAGCATAAGTACTATTTCCATTAGGATTGAAATCGATAATTGGAAAAGCATTATCTATTACATTTATTGTTCTTGTTGCTGTTGTTTCATTATCAAAAAGATCTTTAATTGTATATGTAATGGTGTATTCTCCTGGTACATTAGGATTTACTGTACCAGTAATTATGATTTTGTCAGTAATATTTCCAGCTAAGTTATCTAATGCGATTGCTCCTGCATCCGTGTACGTTTCACCTATATAAATATTAACAGGATTATCACCTAACACAGTTAAAACAGGAGGTATAAAATCTCCTTCACACTGGCTTGCATTTTCAACTACCTTCATATTTCTAAATGTACCACAAGCTATTAAGCCATCCCACTTATCTTTTCCAATTATACTAACAATTAGAACGTTATCTTCAACGGCAAAATTAACACTTTCGTAATTAACGTCTGACAAACCTAATTCTTCAGCAAAATTATCTTTAGTTATTACAGAAGGATCGAATTCAGCAGCTGATAGTTTTTTATAATCGATTGCTTTAAGTACCAACTTAGCATCACTTTCAAACGCTGCTTTAGCTGAACTTTTAATAATTCCTGTTATAGCAGGTACTGCTATTGCAAGAATAATTCCTAAAACTACTATCGTTGCTATTAGCTCTATTAAGGTAAAGGCCTTGTTTTTCTTATGTTTTTTCATGCAGCACCCACTTTCACCTTTATTATTCCATAATATAATACAAGTATACAAAATGCCATAACTTGACCAAAAAAATTGTTGGTAATTTTTGGTAAATAAAGTTTTTTCTATCCGACTTAAAGAAAAAACACAATTCTAATGAATCGTGTTTAATATCTTTTTTATTTTAAAAATATGCAATTTTATTGTTGTTTATCAATCTTAAAGGATAAATAATTCACAACTTGCTTATTTCATAATATTTCCTATACTGGTTCGTGATATATAACATCTTTACCTGTTAAAGTAGCATATCTAATTTCGTTTCTGGTAGCACTTCCAATGTAGCCATCAATATTTACAACATAAATAGCATCACTTATGTCAATTTTCTTTCTATGAATTCTATCAAGTATAGCAACATCTATTTCTTTATCTTTATTGACATCAATATTATATATACATTGAATTACAGTATAATTATCTTCGAGTTCCAATTTTTTTGATATTTCCATCATTTCCTTCGAGTATTTCATACTACCACATATTGTTATAACCTTTTATATCATTCTTTTGTCTGCTTACTCCGATTTTACTTCATTGCCTTTTTTACTTAGCTTATAGCTGCTGAAAGCATATACTCTCTATTAAATTTTTAACATATTTAAATAGTTAATGCCATAGTTATTTCAATCTTTCTTCTTGGTATCTACTTATATTTAAAAGTACTCCTATTCCAATCATCGTAATTAGAAGTGATGAACCACCGTAACTTAAAAATGGTAATGTTACACCTGTAACAGGTACTATTCCAACTACTACCATTAAATTTAAAAGAGACTGAAAAGCTATTTGAAATGTTATACCAAACGCTAGATATTTACCAAATAAATCACTAGTATCTAAAGATATCTTAAATCCTCTTATTATAATACATAGTAAAAGTCCACATACAAGTAATGCTCCAACAAACCCCAATTCTTCTGTGATGATAGCAAAAATAAAATCAGTTTGTGGTTCTGGTAAGTAGAAATGCTTTTGAATAGAATTACCCAGTCCCATCCCAAGTAGACCACCAGGGCCTATTGAAAATAGTGATTGAATAGTTTGAAATCCACTACCTAATGGATCTTGCCACGGATCTATAAAAGATAATATACGCTGTATACGATATGGCGCAACAGCAATTAAGCCAACCATTCCTCCAAGTCCTAAAAAACCTATTTTAGTAAAGAAAGATATTTTAACCCCTGATACAAAAAGCATTCCTATTACTACCATAACAATGATAACACCAGTACCAAAGTCTGGTTGTAACATTATGACCCCAAATACTAAAATTGTAATAGNTAAAATAGGAAAAACACCACTCTTTATATTTNTAAGTTCCTTCCTATTCTTTGCTAGATACTTTGATACAAATATAATAAGTCCTAGTTTTACGAATTCACTTGGTTGAATACCAAGACTACCAATACCAAACCAACTACGGCTTCCATTTCTAATAGTACCTATACCAGGAATTAGGACAAGCACTAAAAGAAAAAAGCAAACGCCTAGTATGATGTTTGCTTTATCTTTATAGTATTTATATGGAATTTTTGATGTTACAATCATTAATATTAAACCTATTGTAAAGAATAAACTTTGTGCTTTGAAATATTTAAGTGGGTCATCAAACTTGTATTCGGCCCATATGCACGATGATGAATAAATCATAATTACACCTAATATACAAATGCATATAACAGATATAAAAAGTAATAAATCAAATTTTTTCACTATATCCACACTCCAAAGGCAATACCTGCCATTCCTAAAATAAATCCTACTACCCAAAATAATTTTACTATATCGGATTCAGACCATCCTAATTTTTCAAAATGATGATGAAGTGGTGTCATCAAGAAAACTCTTTTATTAAATAACTTAACTGAAATAATTTGAATAATCACTGAAATAGTTTCTATTACAAAAACACCTGCAACTACTATTAAAGTAAGTTCATGATCCGTTAAGATAGCAATTGTTGCTAATGTAGCACCTAAAGCAAGTGAACCAGTGTCCCCCATAAATACTTTAGCTGGATATGAATTATATATTAAGAACCCTAAAAGAGAACCTACTAGTACAAAACAAAGAATTGCTATTTCTTGATATCCTTCTGTCCAGTCTGCACCCCAAGCTATAAGTCCAAAAGTTAAGAAAGCAATAGCTGATAGACCTGCTGACAAACCATCTAAACCATCAGTTAGATTAGCAGCATTAGACCCACCTACTAGTACAAACAAAATGAAAACCCCATATAACCATCCCATGTCAATTTTAATATTTAGGGTGTATATTTCAAGTGTAGGATCCCCTCCCCCTTTCATATAAAGAAAGAAGAAAACTAATGCAACAATTATTTGTAGTAATAATTTTTGAATTCCAGTTAAACCTACATTGTGATTGTGTTTTAAACTTATATAATCATCTATAAAACCAATAAGGGCATAACTTACAAAAACAAAGACAACAATTAATAAGTTATAACTAAAGTCTAATTTGCCCATAGCAAATAAAACGACAATAGTAATAAGTGTTGATAATATAAAGATTAATCCACCCATTGTAGGTGTTCCTTCTTTTTTCTTATGACTATTTAAATAAACACTTATTCTTTGTCCTGCTCTTATCCTTTTTAATACTGGAATTAAAACCAATCCAATAAAAGTCGATAATAAAAAACCAATCATTAGAGCTAAAACTGCCTTAGCTAGTATTAACATGGTATCACCTCGTATATTTTAATTATTTGGTATCTTTAATACCATCTCTATTACTTCATCACGACTAACCCCGTAAACAATTATACTATATATTTTCATATTTTAAAATTATTTTATTATCTTATCAATGTAAAAACATATCTATATAAATTATAATTGTAAATTTATTATACTATATATTAAAATAATTGACGTAAATAGGTTGTAAATAATAAGCTACTTACATCTTGTTTACATTAATCTTGGTCACTTAAAAACAATCTTACTTTTTCACCTTCATATATTCTTGTTCCACCTACTGGGGATTGATCTAATACCTTTTACCACTACCACTATATTCAATCTGAAACTTTTTAAGTTCTTTAATAGCATCTTTTTTCTCCATTCCAATAACATCTGGTACCGTATAATATTTTTTATCATACCAATTATATCTCATTTCACTACCATCTTCTCTTCTTTGAATATTTAGAGCATCAATTGCATCTAGCATTATAGCTTTGGCAATAGGGGCTGCAACAGTTCCGCCATATTGGGTTACCCCCTTTGGATAATCAATTGCTACATAAACAACAACTTCTGGATTATCAGCAGGCAAAAAACCTATAAAGGATACTATATAATTTCCTACCATATATCTTCCGTTACTTACTTTTTGAGCAGTTCCTGTTTTGCCTCCTACTCTATAACCTTCAATATAAGCATTACGACCTGTTCCGTTAGATACAACACTTTCAAGTGCATACCTTACTTTCTTACTTGTTTCCTCATCGATTACTTGTCTTACTAATTTTTTATTATTATCTTGAATAACACTATTAGTTTCTGGTTCAAGTAAACGCTTAACAATATATGGTTGATATAGATATCCTCCATTTATAGCGGCACTAACAGCTGTTATTTGTTGTATTGGAGTAACAGATACACCTTGACCAAAAGCAGTTGTTGCAAGTTCAACAGGACCTACTTTCTCTAATTTAAAAAGAATACCAGTTCCTTCACCATTTAAATCAATACCGGTTTTTGTACCAAAACCAAAGTTGTTTATATATTTATATAACGTCTCTTTACCAAGACGTTGTCCTAATTCAACAAAGCCAGGGTTACATGAATTTTCTACTACCTGCAGAAATGTTTGAGAGCCATGCCCACCTGACTTCCAACATCTGATTCTTGCATTTTCTACTCTTACATAACCTGGATCGTGAAACATATCTTTTTCTAGATCAACCTTGCCTTCTTGAAGAGATGAGGCTAAAGTAATTATCTTAAAAGTAGAACCTGGTTCAAATGTTGCCCATATTGGTAAGTTACGGTTTATTTCTTCTATTGTATACTTTTTATAATTCGAAGGAGAAAAATTAGGACGTGAAGACATGCCAAGAATCTCACCAGTATTTGGATTCATTGCAATAGCAAGAGCACTCTCAGGCATATATTTAGCAACAACATTATCAAGTTCCCTTTCAATAGATGTTTGAATCTTGTGATCGATTGTAAGCATCATATTGATGCCACTTTGAGGTTGTTCATATATTTCAGCCATTTGAAGTCTCTGTCCTTTAGCATCAGAGAAATATTTAATAGAACCATTCTCGCCTTTTAAATATTTGTCATACTGTAATTCTAGACCACTAAGACCTTGGTTATCGATACCAACAAAACCAATAACATGGGAGAGGTATTTATCATAAGGATAATTTCTTTTTGCCTCTTTTAGAAGATAAATCCCATCAAAATTATAACTATTAATTTTATTCGCTATTTCATAACTTAGTCTTCTTCCTTCAGGATGAATTCTCTCTATTGATACCCTTTTAGATACATGCCTATATATTTCATCATACGATACATCTAAAATTTCACTTAGAACTTTACTAACTTTTTCCTTATCCTTAATTTGATTAGGTACAACAATTAAACTGGTAGTTGTAATATTATCAGCTAGAACTATGTTGTTTCGATCATATATTGCCCCNCTATCAGCTTCAATGGGAAGGTTTCTATTCCAAAGGTCACCAGCTAATTTACTTAAGTTTTTGTATTCTATTAATTGTATATATAAAACTCTAAGTAAGATAGCTAAAACAAGACATATACAACCAATTATAACTATTCTTATCCTAGAATGAATTGTCTTAAAAAACATGAATGTCCACCTCAGTCAATTATATGAGTAAACATAAAAAAAAAGAAATATAGATTTATATTTCTAAAAAAATAATTATTTATTTTACTTTATGACTAAAGTCCTTCACCAACTAGTAAGACTGGACGAAATCCAACGCCATCATTTGGAGCACCTGCAGTATAACTAAAATAGAAAATACCAGCACCCGAAGTATTTGAGTAAATACCAGAACGAATGAACCATGGTGCACTAGTATAAGGTGTGTTTGACCTATCACTATACCAAGATGTTGACCCTGTTGCAGTACTACTAGTTTCATATACTGCATCACCTTTTTTATTTATAGCTTTAGTATAATTGTTAGCTTGGGTATCACTTGAGCCCATTGTATAGACGTCCTTATACTTAGGATGAGCATTATAAATTGACAATCCATTTTGCCTTAAATTATCATGACCATTATCGTAATATGCTGCTACCACATCATATGCACCACCAGACATATCATAAACGCCATAAACATTTCTTGTTGTTGATGAGGCAGTATTACCTGCTTTATCACTTACACTATAGGTTAAAGTATATATTCCAGCTAAATTTGGATTTACATCTCCTGATACTACTATCTTA
>JGI24709J26583_10004265_pt1 | contig 10897 bp, 7 predicted proteins | sample BioPla2DNA1_FD_26583 | JGI IMG/M metagenome (IMG submission 26583) | reverse complement strand
TGGTATGTAGTAATGCATAAATATTTGTTAAACAATGTGGTGCCAGATGTAGGTAGGATGCTCAATCTCGCATCATCAGACAGGCGAGCGTGGTATGTATATAGGGACTTGAGAGCAAGTCCTGTGTATATTTAAACATTGAAATGAGATCTATTGAGATCTATTGCATCCTTCTACCCCATCATATTACCAATATATAATTAAAATATTGTTATTATAAATAAATATTTATCCACAATAATTTATAAATTTTACTATTTATTCATATATCTTATATGAATTTTTTTATGTAATTATTTAAAAAATCAATATAATTTATTTAAATTTGTAAAATTAATTTTAAATTTTTATTTTTGTATAAAATATTTCTATTTTTAATATGAAAAAATGGATTAACATTGTAATTTTTACATTAATATGCTTTATCATAAATTCACAAAATTTATTAGATATACCAAAACTAGATTCTTTAAATATAAATTGGTATTATGATAAAAATATGGCTCCATATTCATTTGAAAATGGAATAATAATAACACCACCACCTTATTTTTTGCCATTCAAATATACTAATAAACAAGGTTTTATAAATCCAAAATTTTTATCTAGTATTGAAGTCGAAAAAATAAATAACGTCCCATATACGATATTAGCTAAAAAAATAAAAGAAAATTTAGAAGAACAGAATATTTTCTTAATAAATGTAGAAAAAAATTTTACTAACTCTGATAAATCTTGTCTAATTTATGAAATGATTTACAATGCTATGACAAGTGAAGGACATAATATTGATTTTCATCAAATAATATTGGTTACTGGTGATTATAATACATCTATTATTGGGATAGCTGTTTTTCCTGAAATGTATTATAAACTTATGCATAATGTAATGCGAGAATCTTTATTATCAATTGATTGTGAAAATTAAATTTATGAAAAAATATATTACTATTTACTTTATTTTTAATCTGCTAATAATTACTCATATAAATGCGCAAACTTATGTAGTAACTCATAATATAAATTGGTTTAGTCATAATCAAGATATGTGGGGGCCCGGTGGCACTCCAATAATTATGGATCAAGATATAAATTTTTTTGATGTAGAGTTTGGACCTTATTCTACAACCATTGGAGGTATCACAGATATGGGATTATTAGGTGAATGGGGTGCAGAATTAGATTTAGATGCTTGGTTTAGGTTAGGTAGTCATTTAGGTATTCACGGATTTACTACTGGCTATGTAAATGTAGATTATCCTGTTAGAATAAGAATGACCATACCTAATAATAATACTTTTTGTCCGGGAGATACTTTAAAAATTCACTCTCAATATGATATTTTAACTGGGTGGAATTTAAATACTTATTTCCCAGAAGCAGGTGTTATTGGGTTATATTTAGATTTTGGTTTTAATTTAGATTTTGATGCTACCATTTGTGTTTATTCTTGCTTCGATGCTAGTATAATAGATGTTAATATTCCTTATGATACTATTCCAATTTTAGAATTAAATAGCTTGACAGGTGTTTTTACTTATCCTTGCTTTGATCCAGGTTCTTTCCCTCCTATTACTATTTGCCATAATCAAATTTTACCAATTATATTTGATGTCCCAATTATAGGATTAACAGGTAGTATAACCTTACCTTATGTAGAAACTCATGATTGGAAAGACGTAGTAGATGTATGTGAACAAAATTTATATGCTCAAGGTAGTAATACTTGGATCAATTTAGGAATAGATGTGATTCAGATATTATCTACTTTAGCTGGATTTATCCCACCACCCGCAGGACCAGCTATACAATCTTTTTTAGCTATTTTAGATGGTAGCATAGATATTGCAATTGTACACATTCAGTATAGTCTTTTTAGTGCATATTTTACTATTAAAAGTACTATGATACAAAATTTTTCTTTTAAACCTAAAATTTGGAATAAATTGTCTTTCCCTACACCAATTGAATATTTTGTCACTGATCCTACAATGAATGATTCAATTATTGAGCAAAATATTAGTAATGAAATAGACTTTTTAGCTTGCCAAGACTTGTATTTTAAATGGCCTTGCCATGATTATACTGATATGAACATAGATATTATGCATCGGCTCACTAATGAATTTTCAAATCATACTTATGACAGCATAAGTTTTGATTTTACCATTTCAGCACTCGAATTTTGGATAGATATAAATTTTAAAAATTCGGAAATTATTTCCATTATTCCTGATTTATGCATAGATCTACCATCAGATCCTGATGATACTACTTATCAAAACAGTATTGTATGCATTATACCTACTGTTTTAGATGATATTATATTGCAACCTTCTAAACTTTCAATACATATTGGACCACTATTTTCTCAGACTTTTCCTTTAGGACATTTATATCTAACTTGGATTGATGAAACTTGGGAATTAGCTGGTTTTAATGATACTATCTTCCCTTCAATAAATATGAATACCGATTGTCCAGGTTTAGAAGCACATAATCTAATAGCTCAACACATTAGTTGCTATGGAGATAGCTCAGGTAGCATTTCTATATCTGCAAATGGTGGTGTCCCACCCTATAATTATATTTGGTCAACTGGTGATACTATAACTACAAATGATACCATAGATATTATTGATAATTTACCTGCGGGTTGGTATTATGTGACTGTTTTCGACAAAAATCAATGTTTTATTACTGATTCTACAGAATTAATAAATTTATATCCACCATTGGTAGTGCATCCTTTTGTTTCTAATGTTACTTGTGAAGGTGGTAGTGATGGAAGTATTGTTTTAACTCCTACTGGCGGACATCCACTTTATACATACTTATGGAGTAATCAGGCTACAGGTCCAATAAATAACAATTTACCTGCGGGCGATTATAGTGTAACAGTGACTGATAGTGAGGGTTGCGATACTACAATGAATTTTAATATAATAGAATTATATCCTTTGCCTCCTGTTAATATCAATGTTTCACCATTAGATGGTTGTCAGCCTTTACTTATAACAGCTAAAGAAGTTAGTCCTAATCAAGGGCAATCATATTTATGGAATTTTGGTGATGGTACTTTTAGCAATGATAAATACACTCATCATCTTTATTCAAGAGAAGGTAATTATCATATAACTTGTGAAGTAACATCTATACATGGCTGTATAGATTCTCTAAGTACTAACGTTACAGTATTTTATAAGCCTAAGGCAGATTTTCATTATCTACCTACAAACCTTGATTTAGAAAATAATTTTGTACATTTTATAAATAATTCAGATAATACTTATCATTCTATATGGGATTTCGGCGATGAAAGTATGAGTGCCGAAACCAGCCCCTTCCATAGTTTTGCTGATACTGGTATTTATGTGGTAACTCTATATATAACAACTGAAGACGGTTGTATGGATACAATTTATAAAACATTATACATAGGTGATATTTCTGCTTTTTATATACCTAATGCTTTTACACCTGATGGAGATGGTATAAATGATATTTTTATGCCTAAAGCTCAAAATATTTTATCTGATAATTATGAATTTAGAATCTATGATCGATGGGGAAAAATGCTATTCAAGACTACTCAAATTGGTATAGGATGGGATGGTAAATACGAAGGTGAAAAATGTGACCCAGGTGTATATACATATTATATTAAATATTTAAATGAAAAAAAATTAAAAACTGAAAAATGGGGCGTGGTGATCTTGGTAAGATAAATATTGATATTTTTAGTAAATTAATATAAATATATTTTTTCAATGGTAAAAGGGAGAAGATAAAATGCTAGAAAAAAGTTAAGAACAGCAGACTAGGAAATGGTTGAATTTGAGATTTAGAATCAAGATGAAAACAAAAATTGCAGTAGCAATATATTAGCAAAATCCTATTACCACTTAAATCTAAAGAAACAGAGATATTTTCTAAACTTTTTTTTAAAATTTAATAAATTAAAGCTTTTATCCAAAATTCATTATTACCCCCTCAGTACTATACCTAATTGAGAATTTAATGCTTCTATGATTTTTTTCATGAGATTATCTATCTCTTCATCAGTAAATGTAGCTTGCTTTTTCTCAAAAATTATACTAATAGCATAGGAGATTTTATCATCTGGCAAATTTTTGCCTTCGTATACATCGAATAGGTTTACCGCTTTTATGCATTTAGGGACTGTTTCATAAATGACATCTTTAACTTGCTTAAATGTAATGTTTTTATTCAAAAGCAAAGAAAGGTCCCGTCTGACAATAGGAAATTTATTTGGTTCTGTGTATTTTATTTTATTTTGTTTAAATAAATCATATAAAGTTTCGAGATAAATCTCAGCATAAAATACCTGATCCTGAATATCAAAATATCGTAATATATCTTTTCTCACCTCACCTACAGTGGATAAAACGTCATTATCATATATAAATTGGAAAGAATTTAATAAAAAATTATGTTCTACCTCTTTGATATCATGCAGATTATTATTTAGAGTATGTTTCAAGATATTTTCTACGATAGCTTTGATATCGAAAAGATCGATTTTATCATTTGGTCTTTTCCAATTTTCAGGAAATAGAGTCCCTGTCATCCATATAGCTAATTGCAATTGTTCTTCAAATTTTTCTTTAACATCAATAGCATCTGATTTATTTCTTTTATAAACCTTTCCTACTTCGAAAAGGAATAAATTTTTTTGTTTTCTATTCAAATTGTAAATCAAAGTCTTAAGACCGCCAAACATCAAAGAAGGACGTAAAATATTCAATTCATTACTAATAGGATTAAGCACCTTTATGTATTGTTCATCAGCGAAAAATGGAAATTTATTATAAACTTTATCAGATTCCATACTATTATTCATAATTTCAGTAAAGCCTTCAGCCTTCAATTTAATAGATAGATTATAAATAAAACTATGAAAAGAAGGTTTGTATGGTTGCATAAAAAAATTTGCTCGTTTACTACTTTCGATTTTATCAAATCCAATGATGCGAATAAGCTCCTCAGCTATATCTACAGACTGCTTTACATCTACTTTAGCCATAGGTACTTCCACGGTCAATATGTCACCGTCATCATCTAATAAATTGAAATTAAGATCATGCAATATTCGCTTAGCATTGTCTTTTATAATATTAGTACTCAAAAATTTATTAATATTATTTAAAGAAAAAGTAATGATAGTAGGCTTAATCAATTTAGCAATATCACATACAATATCAGAAGCTATTTCGCCACCAGCTACTTCTAAGATCAATTTAGCAGCTCTTTTGATAGCATACTCTAAAATACTATAATCTACACCTCTCTCGTAACGATATGCTGCTTCTGTATGCAGATTATGCCTACGAGCAGATCTACGAATATAAGTGGGATCGAAATAAGCACTTTCAATAAAAATAGATTTAGTAGTATATGTAACTCCACTATACATGCCACCCATTATACCAGCCATACACATAGGCTCATCAGTATTACATATCATCAGATCTCCTTCAGACAATTCACGCTCTATACCATCTAAAAATTTAAATTTAGTACCTTTTTCTACATTTTTTATAATTAGTTTATTGCCAATTATTTTATCATAATCAAAAATATGCAAAGGCTGTCCTATTTCCATCATAATATATTGAGAAATATCAACAATATTGTTGATGCTTTTCATTCCCCAAGCATTCAAATAATTTTTTAACCAGCTAGGACTATCTTTTACTTTTACATTATCTATGACAATACCACAATATTTTGGACAAGCTTCCGGATTTTTAATTTCAATAGAAATAGGTAGGTATTTAGACGGTTTTATATCAATTACTTCGGGAGTAATAAAAATCATTTCTTTTTGCTGATAACGTTGCTTAAAGGCTGCATAGATATCTCGAGCTACGCCTAGATGCGAGGCTGCATCTGCTCTATTAGGCGTGAGTGCTATTTGATAAATAAGATCTTGATAAAGGAGATCTTTAAATAAGAGATTGGCTTTCTCACCTATTGGTATATTATTGGGCAAAACTAAAATTCCCTCGTGTGATTCGCCTATACCTAATTCATCTTCGGCACATATCATACCTTCACTTTGTACACCTCTAATTTTAGTTTTTTTTAATTTTATCCATTCATTATTTATTTTCACTAAAGCACCATCTAGAGCCACGACAACTTTTTGACCTATAGCTACATTAGGTGCGCCACAAACAATGGTTTTAGTGAGACCATTACCAATATTTACTAATGTTTTATGAAGATGGTCTGTCCCTTCGATTTTTTCAACTGATGATACCTCTCCTACAACGATATGATTTAATAGGCCTGGTATATTCTCATATTCTATCTCTTGCTCTACTTCTAAGCCTACTNAATTTAAAATATCATATACCTCTTCATTAGATACCTGCCAAGGATTTATGAATTGCTTAATAAGATTTAAAGAAACTATCATAAGTAAAAATAATTTTATTTAATTGCAAATTTCTATAATTTTTTTCATTATAGAAATAGCCAATGTAAAAAATTAATTTATTTTGAGCAAAATAAATTTTATAAATTAAAAAATTAGATGTAAATTTGCAAAAAATATAATATATATTAAAAGTATGGGTGGAGCAGTTTTAACATTTATGATAATAGCTATTATAGNGGCTATATTATTAGCCGTAATCATATTAATACAAAATCCTAAAGCTGGTTTTGCAGCTAATTTTTCAGTAGCTAATACGATGTTTGGAGCTCGAGAATCAGCAAATAAATTAGAAAAAGCTACATGGATAATGGCAATTATGATTTTGGTATTGAGCATTGCCTCTTCGATAGCAATGCCTAAAGGCGAGCAAATAAAAGGTAGTCAAGTAAAAGAAGCCATTGAACAAACTCAACTACCCGTTAATATCCCACAGAGCCCAGCTCCTCTATCACCTCAGCTACCAGATGATGGTGATAATTAAAAAAAAATTAATAATGACATATGTACCTACTGAGATATACTACAGAATGAAATATTCAGAATTATTAGGATATAGTTTTTTAAAAAAAAAATCCTTAATTTTTATTTAATTCTGAAAACTCTAAATAAGTGATTTCTTTTTCTACAATATTACATTTATCTAAAACAATTTCATAAACTTTATTAACTAATATCACATTTCTAGNATCATCTAAAGCATCACTATCTTTAGATAATTGCTCTAACATATAATCTACAAGTTGCTTTTTCTCTTCGTCGTTTTCTAAATCGTCACTTGATATGTTATATTCAGAAGCTATAAGATTTTTATAATCATCGAATTCAATATTTATTCCATATTTCACAGCTATGATATTTAGATAATGTTCTCTTTTTATATTTTCTACAAAAACATCAAAATTATCAGAAATTTGTTCAGGAGTCAATCCATTTTCTTGTTCATTATTTATTTGCACCATTTGCTCATATAAAATATCTTTTGGTAAATCAAAAGGATAATTTTCTAATAAATAATCTGTTAATTGTTTTATAATACTATTTATAGTATCTGCTTTATGAGACTTTTCTACAACTTCAGCAATAGATTGTCTAAATTCTTCCTCGCTTTGTATATTTCTACTCGGAAAAACGTTGTCAAATAATACTTGATCAATCGGTGCAGGTTCTATTTTGTATGCAAATTTTAAACTCAGTTTTATTTTTTTATCTGTATCTAATTTTTGTTGTTCATTTGGAAATAAAATTTCATTTGCTTCTTCGAAAGTATTAAACACATCTAAAACATTAATTTCAATAGAATTATCAATTGTAATATCTTTTAGAGCATCTAATTTTAATTTTTTTTCTTTTTTGGGTTCTATTGAGACAAATTTATTGATTTTAGAATCATCTAATTCAAATTCAAAATCAAGAAGTACATAATCTGCTTCACTAAAAGAGTCTACATCTTGTATCTGCCCCATTTTGTTAGTCATAGAATCAATGACATCATTTATTTCTTCATCATTGACTATAATATTATATTTGGTAAGTTCTAAATCTTGTGGTAAATCTATATCTAGATGTGGAAGTTCAATAATTTGAAAATTAATAGCAAATTCTGTATCTTTATCAAGATTAAAATTATCAAATTTCATAATAGGTTTTCCTACATAAGAAATTTTATTTTCATTAATATATTGATAAAATAAGTCATAAGCTTTTTTAATAATTTCCTCACTAAGTACATCAGCTTTATATCTTTTTTCTATCAATGACAAAGGAGCCTTCCCTGGTCTGAAACCCGGAATATTAACAGATTGCCTTATTTGTTTGATTTTTTTATGATATTCTTCATTATAATCCTGAGGTTCTAAATTAATTAAAATATCAGATAAATTGTTTTCTGTAGTTGTCTTTTCTATTTTCATTTTTATTATAATATTTAAAAATGCGGATGAAGGGACTCGAACCCCCACGCCTTTCGGCACCAGATCCTAAGTCTGGAGCGTCTACCAATTCCGCCACATCCGCTTAAAATATTTTGCAAAATTAGTCAATTTTTTAAAAATTAAAAATTTTTAATTAAAATAAAAAAATATTATTCTTAATAGTACATCTCTTATTAAAGTATTTCTTATTTATCTCATCTAAATTTTAATCATTTTAGATGTTTGATTTTTATTCTCCTTATTTACTTTCTACAGTGTCTATTTTGTCTATATTTCTTTTTACGACCTCCCACATTGTTATTCCAGCAGCTACTGATACATTTAATGAGTGTTTAGTGCCCCATTGGGGAATTTCTACAGCTATATTCACCATTTCTAAGATTTTGTCATCTACTCCTTTTATTTCATGTCCTAATATTATTGCAATAGGTAGAGGTAAATTAAATGGTAAATTTATAATGGAAGTACTATTAAAGGTTTGCTCTACTGCTAATAAAAAAACCATTTGATCTTTTAAAAGCTTGGCGCAGGATAATGTATCAGATAGATATTGCCAGTCNACACTCTTAGTAGCTCCCAGTGCAGTTTTTTCGATTTCTCTATCAGGTGGACAAGGAGTAATACCACAGAGAAATATTTTTTCTATGCGAAAAGCATCAGCTGTTCTAAAGATAGAACCCACATTGTATTTACTACGTATATTATCCAATACTAAATATATTGGTAGTTTTTTGACTGTTTTATATTGCTCTATAGATAATCTATTAAGTTCCTCTATATTTTTTTTATTATAATTCATAAATTACTAGCTTTTTTTACTCTTTTTAGATGATTTTGTAAATAATTTTTTGAAATTCAGTTTAGGTAGTATAGGTCTGGGATGGTCATCATCAGCTAGATAAACTACAGCATTTATTTCGAAACCTACTAATATCATAAAAGCAACTGTCTGCAACCATAAAAAGAAAATAAAAATAGTAGCTAAAGGTCCATAGATTTTATTAAAATTAGAAAAATGCGTTATGAAAAAATCGAACCCCCCACTAATGATCAACGTAGATAATGCCGCGATGATAGTGCCAGGTGTCATAAATCTGAATTTACGCCTACGAGCTGGTGCTATATAAAATATTACTTCTATCAAAATAATGAGTAAAATAAAAAATAAAATATATTTAGCTACAAAATAAAATGAACGTATGACGCCTGGTTTGATCAAATTTAATGAAACTAACCATTGAAAAAAATTTTTATTTGTCAAAAATAAACTAATAGAAATTACTAATAACAAGGTTAGCAAAAGCCAGACGATGATAGCAGTAAAAAATTGTTCCCATATAGGTCTAGTTTCTTTAATATGATAAGATGCATTAAAAGATTCCATTATCAATCTCACACTATTCAATGCAATAAATAATGCAGCAAACATCCATATTCCAGTATATCCTCTCGTAGTATCGAATAAGATATATTTGATGGGACCATCTATTACATTGTATACATTACTGGGAAGGTATTCCTCTAATAATATTAAAAAAGAACTTAGATTGTCTATAGTGAAAAATGAAGGTAAAAGGTTTAATATTACTATTAAAAGTGGAATAGCAGCCATTATTAGCTTAAATGCTATTGCCGCTGCTCTCACACCTAGCAAAGAGTTTTGTACGCCTTTATTAAATGTTTCTATCAGAAATGTATAAGATTTATCAGTTTTAGGATAATAATGAGTATCTAAATAATGTTTTATCTTTTTTATCATTACATTAATAACTTAGATCATACAATAACACTTTGCTACAATATCTAAATTTTTACTCTTTTATTCAGTATAACTCTATTTTTCATCTCATATCATTAATAAAAACACCTGGATGATCCTTTGGATTAAAAACAAAGATACTATCTGGAGCGTCTATATCAGTTATAAATCTATCAATGACATAAATAAAAGTATTATTATCTTTATTATAAATAGAAGCACTATTGAGCAATTTAGTATTATTATCTATTTCTAATCTGATTTTATAATAAGATTTAGAAGTTTTAGGTACTAAATCAATTATGTTAATAACTTTATTACTTTTAGGCATTTCACGAATAAATTTAGGATAATGATCTTTTTTGTAATCAGCTAAAAGAATATAGTTAGGCAAAAGCTCTTCATTAACATCCACATTATTTATTTGTACTTCATTATCATCTACAAAAAATGTCCATTTAGTAGAGCCATCACAAAAAATTATTTGATCATCTAAAACCAATTTATATTTATTACCCTTTAACATTATAGAACCTTTATTTTGTTGTCTAGTATTTTTTTCTTCATTTTTTATAGTATAGGTAAAATCTATTTGAATGGATTTATAATTTTTAATTTTATTATATGACTCATCCAAAATCTGTTGAGCCCTAGGATCTATAACTTGAGAAACTAATGCGAATGGCAGAAATAAAATAATAAAAAAGGTTTTAATATTTTTCATAATATTTATTTTTTTTT
>JGI24709J26583_10004264_pt1 | contig 10898 bp, 10 predicted proteins | sample BioPla2DNA1_FD_26583 | JGI IMG/M metagenome (IMG submission 26583) | reverse complement strand
AGAACTTGCTTGTCTACCCTCCCTTCCAGGTAGACTACGGCTGCCCGCCGCCGTGGATCAGCCTTTATAGTGATCTCCCGGAAAATGATGTCCCGGTTCTTCTGCACGTATGGATCGAGAATTTTTTTCTTACTGTCCAAACTGGCGCCCAATTTGTCACTCTTTTGCTGGTTAGGTAGTTTATCGGCAGGTGCCTTGCGCCTACCCCAGAGGCGGTTGAGAAACGATGCCATATTCTGCTTCCCCCAGGTAAGTTTTATATATTTTGGCCGTTTTCTCCCATCTCTATCCGGTAATTCCCCTGCTTTTCCCAGTTGACCTGAACATATGTTCTGGTGTAGGATAACTACACGGAACAAATGTTCGGAGGGTGACCATGCGCCGCATTACTTTTTGGTATAGTTCAAAACCACTGAGCGATGATTTTTATAACGCCTGTCTGGATCTCACTCCCCTGGTGGAACCCATCAATATCCAGGGGGCTTATTTAGACTTAACCGGCTGTAGGATNAATAGAGAGCAAATCANAAGGCTGGGTTCTTGCGCAAAAGGTTATATCAGAATAGGAATGGCTGCCGGCCGCCTGGCTGCACGTATAGCCGCGGTCACCACTGGCCTGCCCTCTTCAACCCGGCCTAAGGATTATCGGCTCCACAGCTGGGCAGAGGGAAAGTTGATAGAGATTCTCCCCCAACGGGAAGCCCCTTTCCTGGCTTCTTTGCCCCTGGAGTGTTTCTATCTCCTGAAGCCTGCCCAGATCAAAAAACTTCACCGTGCTGGTTTTAGTTGCATAGGAGACATGGCCGTCCTCCCTTCTTATGAGTTGGTACGGATGCTGGGAGAAGAAGGCCTGTACATCTCCAATCTGGCCCGAGGAATTGACCATACTCCCGTTATGGGTCTTTATCCCCCTTCCCGGATGCTGTATCAGCTTAATTTCGAATCTGCCCTGGATAATAAACTATCTTTACAGCAGATCCTTCATCAAGCAGCAACACAGCTAGCCGCCCAGCTACGCCATAAAAATTTCGTCTGTCAGCAAATCAGTCTGGAACTGCAGCTGGGCCCTTATAAAGATCAAGCCCAACGATCACTGCAAGCAGGCAGCCAGGAAGAACAGTTTTTACGACATGTCTTGGAAGGACTTTCTAAAACTATAATGGCTCGGTACGATACCGATTATCAAATTAGTGGACTGACTATTATTTTGGATCAGCTTACCCCTCTGTCCTGGTGTCAGCCTGATTTGTTCAGCTATCGCTCCATTTCCTCCGCAGAGGAAAAACCCCGCCTGGATCACGCTCTCGTGCGCTTGGAAAATCGATTCCCCGGGTTTTTGACCAGGGGGATCGCTATCGACCGGCGGGAGCAAGTGCTGGCCCTATGGGATCCTTGGAGGGCTGAATCCCCATGAGTAAGCTGCGGCACCAAACTTTACAGGTAAGCTGTAATGATCAGGGGTCACCTTCTTGCTTGCAAAAGGATCAGCAGACCGCCCAGGTGGAGCAGGTTTTGGACTGCTGGCGTGACACCGGCTGCTGGTGGGAGGGAGAAAGCGAAAAGCTCTTCTACCGTTTATCTCTGGATAATGGGGCGGTTGTGGAAATTTATCGCGATATGGAAGCTCATACCTGGGTGCTGTATAAGGTTTATGATTAAGGGCGTTTCAGGCCACAAGCCATCTTATGTGTCATCGCGAAGCAATATATAGTAGCCAGTAGGTTCACCATGCGCACCTGTTCCGTCATCACGATATAGTAACGGCTTGATGTGCGACTCAAGGGGTACCGGGCTAAACAAAACATCCTGTTTTGTAGCCCTCTTGGGACATCCTGTCCCTCGCCTCCCCTTCGCCCGCCCATCTTCACCGACTATATCGGACTCCTCCACCAAGGTGCTCATGGCAAACCTACTGGCTATGAGTGATTTTCATCATGGCCTGTTCTCCAGGTGATAATGGCGAGCCGAAGGCGAGGCAACCTCTATGCCTATTTACGGTTTGAGCTAATAGATCGCCACGTCGCTGCGCTCTTCGCAACCCAAGTTGTACCCGATAGGGTACACCATGAGTACCCGTAGGGTGCGATGACATACAAGATGGAGGTGGAAAGATGGGATTCGTTCACCTGCATACCCATAGCCCTTTTTCCTTCCTGGATGGGGCCAGTTCCATTGAAGCTCTGGTAGAGCGCGCTGCCCAGCTGGATATGCCTGCTCTGGCCATAACTGACCACAACAATGTTTCCGCGGCGGTTAAATTCCATCAGACCGCCTCCCGGGCAGGTATCAAGCCCATCCAAGGAACGGAGGCAGAGCTTCCCGGAGGTTATCACCTGACTTTGATTGCCCGTAATGCCCGGGGGTATGCTTCCCTATGCCGTCTGCTGACCCGCAGCCATCTATCTAATCCCCGGGGCAAGCCCTGTTTGGATCCCAACTGGATGACCGAAATGGAAGATGTCCTGGTACTATCGGGATGCCGCCAGGGACAAATTCCCGTCCTCATCCTCAAGGGACACTACCGACAGGCTCTGGAGTGTGCCCGGCACTATCGGGATATGCTGGGCAAAGAGAACTTTTATATAGAAATGCAGGATACTCTGCTGCCGGGTAATCAGCGCCTCAACCATAGACTTATGCAGCTGGGGGACTGCCTGGATCTGGAATCGGTAGCCACTAATAATGTCCATTATGCTGACCGCCAGGATTTCATGATCCACGATCTGCTGATATGTGTTAACCACCTGCTGCGTATAGATGACATCCACCCAGCCCGTCCTCTTAATGCCGAACAGTACTTAAAGTCCACAGCCTCTATGGAGGAACGCTTTAGCTTTTGCCCCCGGGCTCTTGCTAATACAGCACTTATCGCTGAACAATGTCAGGGAGTTTTGACTGGATCCCCAGTACATTTCCCCCGTTTTGCCTCCCCACCCGGAGGAGATGCGGCCGCTTACCTGCGCTCGCTTAGTTATGCCGGAGCTCGGGAGCGCTATGGAAAAATAACTCCTTTGGTGCAGCAGCGTCTGGATTATGAGCTGGGAATTATTGAGCAGATGGGATTTGCTGACTATTTTCTTGTAGTATGGGATGTGGCCCAGTTTGCCCGCCGCCAGGGCATTCGTTATGCTGGTCGGGGCTCGGCAGCTGACTCCCTGGTCTCTTACTGTCTCTTTATATGTGATGTGGATGCCTTGCAAAGAGGCCTTCTGTTTGAGCGCTTTATGAGCCCGGAACGTTCTCAGTTACCCGACATCGATATTGATTTTGAAGCCCGCTATCGTGATCGGGTCATCGACTATGTTTATAAAAAGTACGGAACTGAAAGAGTAGCCCGGGTATCTACCTATAACACTTTTAGGGCTCGCTCAGCGGTAAGGGATATCGGCAAGGTGCTTGGTTTTGATGAAGTCGAATTAGGCAAAATCGCCAAAAGCCTGCCCCATACTTATGCCGATCGTATCCGTGGTCTGCTTGACCATCTGCCTGAACTGCGTAATAGTCCATTAAAAGAACAGCGTTTTCAGCTGCTCCTGGATGTATGTGAACACATAGCCGGATTTCCGCGTTTTCTGGGCACTCATCTGGGAGGTCTGGTGATCAGCAACGTTCCTTTAACTGATTTTACCCCCCTGCAAAAATCAGCCCTGGGGCCTGTTATTACCCAGTTTGACAAAGATGATATAGAAGCATTAGGACTGGTGAAACTGGATCTTTTATCCCTGCGAACTCTTTCGGTAGTCCAAGATACTGTCCAACAGATCCAGGAAACGGGTATTTCTTTGGAGTATGATCGCATTGATCTGGATGATAGTGCTACTTATGATATGATCAGTCAAGGTGAGACCATCGGGGTTTTCCAGCTGGAAAGTCCCGCCCAGCGTGCCCTGCAGACCCGCTTGGGAGCCAGCCATATGGAGGATATAGTGGCCAGCATGGCCCTGATTAGGCCGGGCCCTATCAAAGGCAATATGGTCGATCCCTATATTCGCCGTCGTCAAGGTCAGGAAGAAATAACCTACCTGCACCCGCTATTGAAACCGATCCTGGAAAAGACCTATGGAGTAATACTCTTTCAGGAACAGGTGATCGAAATCGCCATTGCTGTTGCCGGATTCACTCCCGGGGAAGCTGATCGACTGCGACGGGTAATGACCCATGCCCGTTCCCAGCGGGTAATGGAGGAAATCGGCCAGCATTTTGTGGAAAAGGCAGTCCAAAACGGTATCGATGCAGGTGTAGCCAAGTCCATATTTGCTTGTATGGTAGGCTATGCCAGTTATGGGTTCTGCGAAGCTCATGCAGCCGCCTTTGCCACTACTAGCTACAAGACCGCCTATTTAGCGAAACATCATCCAGCTCAGTATTTCGCGGCCTTGTTGAACCATCAGCCTATGGGATACTATCCTTCCTACATAATTGCCACCGAGGCACGGCGGCGCGGTATCAAGCTGCTGCCCGCCGATGTTAATGAAAGCCCAACTGACTGCCGCGCGGAATCGTCTACTGCAATTAGGATCGGCCTAAAATTAATTAAAGGTATCAGCAGCTCCACTCTTAATTCAATTCATCAACAGCAGGGTTTGCGTCCCTTTGCTTCGGCGACGGATTTTATAGAAAGAGTTGCTCCTCCCCAGGATGAGGCTGAGAATATAGTAAAATGTGGCGCTTTGGACAGTTTGTATGCCAACCGCCGTGAACTTTTGACTCTTCTTCCCCAGCTGGGATCAACCAAGAGCAGTCTATTTGCCGACCAGCTCCCCCATACTATCACTGACTTTTCTGCACCACAGAAGCGGTANATGGAACGAGATCTGCTGGGGTTGGATGTACAGGAGCACTTTATGACCTTTTGGCGTCCCTGGCTACAGCAGCGGGGTATACTTTCATCCCAGGAACTAACCGCCCTGAGATCCGGATCTTACGTACAGGTCGCCGGACTGCTCCTGCACCCTCATCGTCCCCCTACCCGTAGCGGACGCATAACTGTTTTCTTTGCTCTGGAGGATGAGTTTGGGTTAACCGATGTCACTATGTTTGAAGAGGCTTATAAGAAGTGGGGAAGTGAAATATTTATTCCCTCCGAAGGAATAATGATGGTCAGGGGAAAGCTAAATAAAAGAGGCCGGGGCTTAACGATCATAGCCGATCAGGCAAAACTCCTGCCCCTTAGATTCCCCCAAAAGAAATAGGAGGTATGCAATACCATACCTCCCTTGACTTTGGGTAAACAAGACTATTTTTTCTTGGCGGCCTTTTTCTTAGCAGCCGCTTTGGGAGCTGCTTTCTGTCCAGATGCAACAGCTTCCTTTAAGGATTTGCCGGGTTTAAAAGCGGGGACTTTTGTGGCAGGAACTTTGATTTCCTGTCCAGTGGCCGGGCTGATGACCTTTCTTTCCTTCCGGTCACGAACCTCAAAGCTACCGAACCCAATAATTTGCACCTTGTCACCCTTGGACAAAGCCTGCTGAACAGTTTCGACTACAGCATCAAGTGCTTTGGCTGCATCCTTCTGGGTGATCTCAGCCTTCTCCGCTAACGCTTTGACAAGTTCCGATTTGTTCACTACATAGTCCTCCCTTTTCAGTGAAATTAAAACCATAGTTAACTTTCCCCAAAAAAACGGGAAATCCTGCTATTAAACTAAAAAAGATGCAATATTTTTTCTTCATCCTATAATTTTGTACCAATACTCAAATTCTTCCATCTAGATAAGTCTTTTATTCATCAAGTCCATAATGTGGGACTTTAATAGTATATTACCCCTTCAAGCCCGATAAATACGCTAATCAATAATTTCTTGAATGATAATATTGCGGTCAGTAGCCAGGTTGTAGAACTTATTATCATCCACCATAACGATCGGTCGGGTTGGCTGAGAAGGATCGATATAGACTACTACCCCTTTTTCATTGTTGGAGAGGAGAACTTGATTCCCCACATAAAAGTTGGTTATTTTGTCATAAAACACTTTGACAATGCGGGGATCCAATCGTCCAAAGGATTCCTGCCACAGTACTTCTGCAGCTGTGTAGGGAGAAGAACGAGTCGAGTAAGGCCGATCCGAGGTAATTGCATCGTATACATCTGCCACTGCTGTGACCGCTGCATAAAAAGGAGTTTTATAGCCTTTAACACCCATGGGATAACCGCTTCCGTCAGCTCTTTCGTGATGCATTAGGGCGGCATTGGCAATTTCAGTGGAAAAGGATCCGCTTTGAACAACTAGGTCATAACCCAACATAGTATGTTTCTTCATTTCTTCAAATTCTTCATCAGTAAGCTTACCGGGTTTGGTTAAGATGGCTCCATCAATTTGGACTTTACCTATATCATGCAAAAGTCCCGCTGTACCCAGTTCTCTAATGGTTCCCTCACCCAACTTTAGCCAGCGACCAATCAGTATGCATAATAAAGCTACGTTTACCGAATGGGTAAAAAGATAATCATCCTTATCTTTCATCAAGCGCATCTGACGAAACAGGTCATTTTCGTCAAAAACCTGTAGAAATAGCATATCAGTAGTCTTTCTTATTTCTTCCCCATCCATGGGTTTGCCTAGCTTAGCTTCCATCATGAAATTCTTAACTACATGTAAGGATTCAACATAAGTATCAGAGAAGTCCTTGCCGCTCCGACGTTTAGGTCGGGAATCCATGATAAAAATCTCCTCGATACCTCTCCTAGCAAAAGAATTTAAGTGTTCCTGGGTGATTACGGTTCCTTGCGCTAACAGAAGTTGAGAATCATAACTGTAAAGATCCTTACCAGTGCGGGATCCCGGTTTTAGATTACTGACCTTTATCCGCAGCAAAGACTTCATCCTCCTAGCCTTATTTCTNTCCCTATTCTACNCAATTCTCGCGCGTTCCTGCTTTTTACAGTTCTTTTATACCAAAGTCCTCCCAAGGAGGAGTTACAGATATCGGTATATATTCAACCTGCCAGCCAGCTTGAGAACTCTCTTTCTCCAATAAATGACACACCTCTTGCACCACCAGTTCTTCAGTTGCCTGATGGCCGGCATCGATCATGGCTAATCCTAAGGCTGCCGCATCTCTGGCTTCATGGTATTTCAAGTCACCGGTGATCAGCACATCAGCCTGCCCGGCGATTTCCTTTATAAAGCTGGCTCCGGAACCACCGACTACCGCAACTTTTTGCACCAAATGTTCCCTATCTCCTACAAGTCTTAGAGCAGGCAAGTTCAATTGGGACTGCACCTGTTCAGCTAACTTGCCTAAAGTGACCGCCTGAGACAGCCTTCCTGTCCTTCCTGGGCTATACATGGTTCCGGAATTTTCAAGTTTATAGACATCATAAGCCACTTCTTCATAAGGATGCGATTGCTGCATAGCCTCAATGACCGATTTTAAGAGATGCTGTGGGCAGATAGTTTCCAAACGAAATTCGTCTACCTTTTCCAATTGGCCGGTCTGGCCGATAAAAGGTTGAGTACCTGGCCCCGGTCTAAAAGTACCCACACCCAGAGATTGGAAAGTGCACTCCGAATAATTGCCGATAAAACCGGCTCCGGCACTGCTGATAGCTGCGCGAACCTCATCCACATGTGTAAGTGGTACGTAGACTACCAGTTTGTACAAAGTCTCATAGCTACCAGCGGTTCTCAGTGGCAACGGTCCAATGTCTAGTAAACCAACCCTCTCAGCCAGTATTTGGTTTACTCCTTTAGAGGCGCTGTCCAAATTGGTATGGGCTACATATAGACTGATGTCAGCCATAATGAGTTTGCGAATCAAGCTTCCCACCGGTGAATCGACTTTAATACTGGATAAGGCCTTAAAAATTAAGGGGTGATGCGTAATTATCAGGTCGGCATTCTCCTGCCAAGCCTGATCCAATACCTGGTGATCAAGTTCCAAAGCCACCACCACTTTGGCTACTTCACGCCCCATTGAACCTACCTGTAATCCAACATTGTCCCATTGTTCGGCCAAATCCAATGGGTAATGCTTCTCCATCAGAGCAGCAATGTCCTTTACTCGAGCTTTCATGGTAAATACACCTCCAATGCTTCCAGTTTACTATCCACTTCCTTCAGCAAGTGATTGCTGCGATTAGTTTTACTCTGAATTAAGCTCTGGCGAGTGCGCTGATAACTTCTCCAAAACAGCTGTCGATAAGCCTGGGCCGCAGGATCAGTTTGGTGGAGCAGAATTGGCCCTATGTCCAGTTCCAGAGGAGAGAGGTGATAGGGCTGTCCACCGGGAAGGGCTACTAAAATATTGAAAAAATGATGGTTTTGCTGCACCAGCTTTTCGTCAGTGAGTATCCAACCTTGCCGGGCCAAAGCCCCACGCAAGGCACCCGGTCGGCTCATGGGCTGAAAAACGAAGCTGTCAAAGCTGCTGGCTTTAATCCAATCATAACTGAGTACCTGCACCATAGTATCGCCTCCCATACCAGCCATGACTACACTCTTTACTTCCCCTGGTAGCAGGGGCTGGAGGCCATCTCCTTGACGCACATCGATATGATTGACATAAGGACTGTTAGTAATTGCCTTACATAATCGTTGATAGGGGCCGTCCCCTAGCTCAGTAGCTATGACTCGAGGAACAATTTGCTGCTCTATCAGATATATCGACAAAAGAGCATGATCGGCACCAATATCAGCCGCCGGCTGTCCCGGTATCAGCAGTCCTGCTATAACTTGCAAACGTTTCAGATCGATTTCCCCCTGTAAATGCTGATATTATCATACATGGAAGATGCTGGTCGATGCAAATAGACATAAAAAAACCCTGACCTTGGCCAGGGTTAAGGTTTTTGTGTTTTATATCTGGGGTAGGCTCTTCAGGCTTTCCTGGAGGTCTTCTTCGGAAAACTCGATGTCTTCCATTTCTCCTGACAAATAGCGATCATAGGAATACAGATCCAGGTGCCCGTGACCACTTAAATTGAAGAGTATAGTTTTGCTGACCCCTTCTTCTTTGGCCTGCAAGGCCTCATCGATGGCAGTGCGAATAGCATGGGCTGACTCTGGTGCCGGTACAATGCTTTCCGTCTGGGCAAATATCATAGCCGCCGCAAAGGTAGCATTTTGTTTGACTGCCACCGCTTCTAGCAAACCATCATGATAAAGCTGGCTGACCAGGGGCGATTCGCCATGGAAGCGTAGTCCGCCGGCATGGATGCCTGAGGGTGTGAAATTGTGCCCCAGAGTATACATTTTCATAATAGGTGTCAACCCGGAGGTGTCAGAGAAGTCGTAAGCAAATACACCTTTGGTCAAAGTCGGACAGGCGGCGGGTTCGACCCCAATCAAGCGGATATTTCTACCCGCCAATTTATCAGGCACAAATGGAAAAGCTATACCCGCAAAATTACTGCCGCCTCCACAACAACCGATAACTATGTCCGGATAATCATCGACCATTTCTAACTGGAGGCGAGCTTCCTGGCCGATAATAGACTGATGGATACAGACATGATTCAAAACGCTGCCCAGCGAGTAATTGGTATCCTCACGCTGAAGAGCATCTTCGATCGCTTCACTTATGGCCATGGCTAGAGATCCGGGGGTATTAGGATCTTTGGCTAATTCAGAGCGCCCACTCTCGGTGAGGGTACTGGGACTGGCCACACATTTTCCCCCGTATAATTCCATGATGGAACGACGATAAGGCTTTTGGGTGAAACTGATCTTTACCATATAGATCATGGCTTCCAGTCCAAATTGTTTACAGGCCAAAGACAAAGCCGTTCCCCACTGGCCAGCACCGGTTTCAGTAGTAAGGCGCTTAATACCCTGAACTTTGTTAAAGAAAACCTGGGGCAGGGCGGAATTTAGCTTATGACTGCCTACCGGGCTAACCCCTTCATATTTGTAGTAAATACGGCAGGGGGTATCCAGAGCTTTTTCCAACTGGCGAGCACGAAACAGAGGTGAAGGCCGGAACTGTCTGTAAAGCTCCTGCACCTCAACCGGGATCTCAATAAATCTTTCCGTGGATACTTCTTGAGCAATCAGTTCGCGTGCAAATATAGGCTCTAAATCAGCCGGTGTCAANGGTTGTTTGGTTTGGGGATTTAATCCAGGTTCAGGAAGATTGGGCATATCCGCCTGGATNTTGTACCAAAAGCGAGGCATCTTATCCTCAGGCAGCACAATTTTGGTGAGTTGTTCTCTACTCATCTCATCGGTCTCCTCTCATCTAATCTAAGCTAGCTTCTTACAAAAAGCTTGGTTTAGTGTAGCACTTAAAACTTAGTTGGGCAAGTGCTCGATTGGTTTTGTCTATCGACATAATCATCAAAACATATTTGACCGATNTCGACCCGATACCTATAATGAGATTAACTGAAAAAGGGGAGCTGGAGAAATCCGGCTGAGAGTGGACTGTGTCGTCCAGACCCTGGAACCTGATCTGGGTAATGCCAGCGTAGGAACCAAATTGCGATAACTGCGACTGCTCTATCCTTTTTCAGGTGGAGCAGTCGCTTTATTTTTTAGAATAAGCCGGATGGAGTGACCGTGGATGAAAAAAACCCAAAATACCGTTGAGCAATTAGCACCCTATTTCTCCATAGTTGGCTTATCGTTGCTCTGGGAGGGCGCCGTACGCTTTTTTCAGGTTCCCGATTATATTCTGCCTGCCCCCAGTCAGGTTCTTATAGCAGCCTATGATGTACGCCACCTGCTCCTGTTCACACGGGAGTGACGTTGGGAGAGGCTTTAGCAGGTTTGTTGCTGTCCATTGTTGTAGCTTTTGTGATTGCTATGCTTTTACATAGTGTGACCTGGCTGTATAGCATGGTTTATCCCCTTTTGATCCTGTCGCAAACCATCCCCTTGATAATCCTGGCTATTCTGCTGCCTCTATGGCTAGGTTGGGGAATAACGCCCAAAATAGTCATTGTGGTTCTGGTCTGTT
>JGI24709J26583_10004260_pt1 | contig 10911 bp, 9 predicted proteins | sample BioPla2DNA1_FD_26583 | JGI IMG/M metagenome (IMG submission 26583) | reverse complement strand
TGTTGTATTCAAGAGGCATTGTTCAACGTAAAATACATCATGATGATTCACTTGCATTACTTCTGTTTATCACGGCTTTAGAATCATTAATAACTGAAGGACAGCAAGAAAAAAGGCTTAGACTTGCTGNAATCATTCCAAAACTAATAACTATAGATGGAATGACATCTTTTGAATTAGCAACAATGATAGATGAGTTATATAAAGATAGAAACAACTTTGTTCATGCAGGACAAACACCAAGCTATTCATATAAAAATAATAAGCTTGAGACATTGGAGCGAGTAACAGCATTGATGATACTAAAATACTTTGAAGTGGATTCATTATTAGACGTATCATTAGGTCAAACACGTGTAAAGGCCTGGACAGAATACTTGAATGAACTATTTAACAGCATTATTTTTGGAAAAGAGAAAGAATAAGTCATTAAAATCATTAGTTTTGTAATTTATGGTCTGGTAATTTAGTTTATATAATAAAGCTAAAAAACAAAGGAGCAGAGCAAATGAAGTTACTGTATTTATGGGTAGAAAACCATAAAGAAATGATTAAGAATCAATATTTTAACATATCAAACTCTTATCATATTAATTTTGATATAGAGTTTAACAGGCTACATATATTTAAAAACAAAGAATACATAGAAAGTTTCTACGGTAACAATATACTTGATGTAACAGCAATAGTAGGAAGAAACGGTGTAGGCAAAACTACAATAGCAAGAAGTTTATATGATATATGTAATAGTGTTAATCCAGTAGACGATGAAAAAGATTATCCAGCTTACATTACAAAACATATAGTAGTTTACGAGGAAGAAAGCCAGTATGAAGGTGAACCAAGTAAACTAATAATACATTACTTTTTAGATAAAAATCTAAAGGTTGAAATTACAGAGGACATAGTAGTAGATTTAATAAATTTAAAGGCTATACAAGGGAAAGAATTTGAGCGAGCCGAGCAACAGCATGATATGACAACGGTATATTTTACAAATGCTTTTGAAATAAATAATGTATTAGATAATCAAGGATTTTCAGAGTTTAGTTCGTGGGGCACACATAAATCACTTGCATATACACCTATGATTTCATTAAATAGGGCATTTAAAGAGATGAAAAATCATTACGGAGCAAGTAAAGCTAATGGTGGATTGATGATGTTAGATGTTATAGATCAGTATGCTAAAAGTATGACTACTGACTTCAGAACAGCATATGCAACGTCACTAACATATAATTATCTAATAGCGGTAAGATATTTTCCAGGGGCGATAGCAAGAATTTTACCAGTTATGAAAGATTTTAAGTTAAGCATTACAGAATTTGGAGAGTACATTAAGTTTAAAGAAAGGTTTATTAGATTAAGCCAATTTGATCAAACGGTAATGTTTATTAGAAAGAACATATATGAATATATAGCACTGAATTTTGGAAAAAATTATTGGGGGAAGATTTATGTAAATATACTCTGTGAAATTGTGTTGTTCTTGAATGTATTCAATTCAGGATATAAAAATGTTGATTTTGATGTATTGGAAGAAGAGCATACCAAAATTAATACGGATGAAGCATTTGAGAAAATACTAGGGCAAATTGAAGACAATGAAAAAAATACACCTAAAAAAGAGTTAATCAGAAGGATAAGAAATGTACAAGATATTGATTTAAATATCATAAGAGAGTTTAATCAGTTGAAAGATGGAACTATAGAAGTACTAAGAGATGTAGCATGGTATAAGCAGGTTCAAAACTTCTTAGCGGATTACGACAGCATTAAAGACATAGAGATACAGAAAACAATCAATTTTGGTTTCAAACCACTTATTGAATTAATAATCAACCACTATAATAACAAGGAAACAGTATATGGTAGAATGATTCAGATTGTGCCACAGCCTATGTCTTCTGGTGAAGTAGCATTGATAAATATATTTGCAACTGTTTATTCAGCAATGAACAAGAAGACCAGTGGAAGTTTATTATTAATATTAGATGAGATAGATGCATTTCTACATCCGAAATGGCAGCAAGACATATTAACATACATCACTAGTTGGATAAATGAATCAGAGTTCTTCAATAAAAAGAAAGTTCAATTAGTGGTAGCAACACATTCACCAATTATTTTATCAGATATACCTAGAGAGAAAATCATTTATTTAAAAGAGCCATTTGAGACTTATTCAGGAGGTCAGGAACTTACCTTTGGAGCTAACATTAGCACACTATTCTATGATTCTTTTTTCATGGAGAAAGGAAGTATAGGAGCAATAGCAAGAAAGAAGATTCAATGGGCTATAAATAACATTGAAAACACCAACTTGAATTTAGATGATCGGAAAAGGTTAGTATATATCATTAATAATATAGGAGACAAATTCCTAAGAGAAAATCTAAAGTCATATCCTGTTTATATAGAGGCTGCAAAAGAAAGTAGGTATGACTTATGATAAAGATAGAAGTAACAAAGGAAAAGAGAAAGGAAATAAACGATAATCATAAGGCATATATAGAACAAACTTCTGTATTAAAGCTAGAAGAAAGGTTCAAAAAAATAAGGACGAAAAAACGTGAATTATTTAAGAAGTTATTTGGAGATACAGAATCGANGAGAAAAATATCTATAATCGACTTTTGTTTATCACCTAATTTAGAAGGTATGTTAAAAACATTTGAGGATACATTTAGTGATGTATATGGCTTTAAGTTCAGTGATAAATCAACAGATAAACAAAAAAGAGTAATTAAAAATATTGGTAAAGAACTAGATTATATCTTAAATTATGGAGGATTCAACACTGGTATAAAATTAAAGAACGGGGATAAATGGAATAGACATAAGTTTATCACGGCTGTAGGAATTAAGGTGTGTCCATATTGTAATCGTCAATACATAAGTTCATACGAATATGGAATAGATGACAGTAGAACTACAGCTGATGCAGACCATTATTATCCTAAAGAACAATATCCAATTTTACAAATGAACATATTTAATTTAGTACCAAGTTGTAATGTATGCAATTCAAGGACTAAGGGAAAAAGCGATAAGAGACACTTATATCCTTATGAGGATCCAAGTGATAGCTTAAGTTTTCAGATACCAATAGAACAAGGTGAACAAGTATCGGAAATATTAATAGATACAAAACGCAACAAAAGGTCTGAGAATTCAATGAAAGTATTTAAGCTTGATAAAATATATCAAGCACATTTAGAAGAGGCTACAGAGGTTAAGAAAAATGTGAAAGAATATTTTGAATATGGTGAAAGCGTATATGAAAAATTACAAGGTTTAGATGTACCATTTGATGTATTCAGTACATGGTTCAGTTTCATGGGAAAGGATGCGTTAAAAGAGCCGCTAACAAAACTAAGACAGGACATATACCTTCAAATGGAGGACAAGCTTAAGAATGGCCTGTACCCGGCTTGCTGGACACGCAGTTAAGTTGGTATAATAATACTAGAAAGGGCGTGTAACAGTTGGCAAAAAGACGAAAGAGGTATACTAAAGAATTTAAGCAAAGTCTTGTAAGTATGATATGTGAGGAAGGCAAGAGTGCAACAGCTATAGCAGAAGATGTTGGAATTCACGTAAATACATTATACAGGTGGGTTAGTGAATTTAAAGACCACGGCAATGAAGCTTTTCCTGGCAATGGTAATTTAAAGCNTGAGGATGCTGAGATTAGGAAAATGAAAAAGGAATTAGATGATCTCCAGGAGGAAAATGCGATATTAAAAAAAGCTATACGCATCTTCACAAAGCCAGGGAACTAAGATATCAATTTGTATATGATCACCGCTTCGAGTTTTCTGTGCAGAAGATGTGTGAGGTTTTAGGATTGTCGGGAAGCGGATACTATGACTGGGTAAACAGGCCAGAAAGTGAGAAAGAGAAAGAAGATAAAAAGTTACTGAAAGAAATCAAAAGAGTGCATAAGGAGAGCCATGAAACATATGGAGTGAGAAGGGTAGCGGCTCAGCTTAACAAGGAAGGTATTTCTTGCGGAAAGACAAGAGTGGGAAGGCTTATGAGGGAAAACAACATATACTGTAAGACAAGAAAAAAGTATAAGGCAACAACGAATTCGAAGCATAATTATCCAATAGCGCCCAACCTTCTTGAACAGGATTTTGAAGCAGAAAAACCAGACGAAAAATATGTTGGAGATATAACATATGTATGGACAGACGAAGGCTGGCTGTACCTTGCAGGGGTAGAAGACTTATTTAATAGAGAGGTAATTGGTTGGAAGATATCTGAGAGGATGACAGTGGATATTACGATTTCAGCAATGGAGATGGCAATAGGAAGAAGAACTCCGAAAGAAGGTTTGATATTTCACTCGGACAGAGGTAGCCAGTATGCAGCAAATGCGTACAGAGAGTTATTAAAGAAATATGGAATAAGACAGAGCATGAGCCGCAAAGGGAACTGTTATGATAATGCATGTGCTGAATCATTTTTCTCAAGTTTGAAGAAGGATGTAATATATGGAGCCTGCTTCAAGACGAGAGAAGAGGCCAGAAAGACGATAATTAACTACATAGAAGGATTTTATAACTCAAGGCGTTTGCATTCATCACTAGGATATAAATCTCCAAGAGAATATATAAATGACTATTATAGGAATCAGAAAAAAGTAGCCTGATGCGAAACAAAGAAGAAGTGGCGAAGCTTTCCTTTACAATAAGAGGAATCTGTATGATACCCTGCTAAAGGCGGTAGCCACCTATCGCCAGAGGCCTACCACATATAATGTGGTTGCGCTTTGGCTGCTAAAATCATACGGGAGATGCTTGTTGTCAAGGGCACTCCGGAAATAAACAATTGACCTAACGAAAGACAGAGGAATTTTGAGAATGAGGTAGTAAACTAACGTAATTGCATGTCCAGTTTAATCAGGACAGACCATAAATTGCTGGTTCTGAATCTGACCAATATAATGTCTTCCCGTATGTTGCCCCGGTTCTTGCTACTAATAAATCACCCTCATTTAAATAAAATCTTTTATCAACATTTTCATTAGGTGTAACATAAACTTTATCTTCAGATTTTAATAACCCACTACTACTTATATCTGTTATTCTTATATATCTATATTTGCCTTTTTCACTTGAGGAAGCTGTAAATCCATATTCTGGATTACATATTGTACCTAATTCTACTCTATTAAAATTATTTATATTATCAATATTTACTCTATGCTTCTCTAAAATATTTTTACATGAATCAATAATGCTTGTCATTGACTTAATTTTACTAATAATACAATGTTGAACATCAATAGCTGGTAAAGGTATTTCCCAATTACCCATATCCTCAAAAGTAAAATTCATCCTAACCCCACTACCAACATTGGCTTTGCTTATTACATAATCATTAAATTGTTTTGATTTAATAAGAATTTCAAGGTACTCTGGTAAAAGCTCATCTTCTTTAGTGCCAAAAACTACATAAGCACCACTTATAATTTGATTATCATAATCAAATTTATTAAGTCCTATTGAACCTACATTAACTCTATACGGATTATAACAGAATTCATTTTTCTTTACCTTATAATAACTTTGATTGGTTTCTTCTGGTTTAGCCTTCTCATTAAGGAATACCCCACTTTCATTAGATACCCCTAATGTACGCCACCTTATTTCTGGAAAAGCATTAGGCTTTACTTTTTCAGTATTTTCTATTAAGTAAGGTGCTAATTTCACCATAGGATACTTTGCTCCCATTTTAAATATAGCATCTATCTTTTTAAGCTTAGGATAGTGTTCCAATGCATCCTTTGATATGTAATTAGATACATATTCCCTTACAATATCTGCTTCTATTGCATTTGATAAATTAAACTTAGATAAAATGGAAAATGCTTCTCCTAATTCTGATGTGTATAATTCCATATATCTTTTATCTAATGTATCAATATCTTCGGGTTCTACATTTCCAATAAGCTTTTTCCATTCACTTAGTTGGGTATCATTCAGCGTAGAATGATAGGCTGCTGGATTGTATGAAAAGGAATAAGCCTTAGCTATTTTTTGCTCTATTTCCGCATCTATTTTGCTTCGCCATAGTTCTTCTGCTTGTTTTATTTCAAATTTCAACTCTTTTTCTGAAATTTCTTTTGATTCCACCTTTCTGAAAAGCGCAGAAGTCCTCTTTTCAATATCATTATGTTTTTTAATATAGTTAGCTTCTTCTACTTCTTCTCTAATTCTTTTTTAATCCTTGGGTCTAAAGACTTAATCCAATTAGCATCAATTATAAATGAGTTCTGTTTCTCTGGTGGTGTAAGTCCTTTTTTTATATATGTATGATATATTTCTAATGCATCTACAAGTTGTGAATTGGATTTTGGTTTTCTATTTGTACCCATTGTATAACCATCATCATGAACTTGGTAAAACCAAGTTTTAGTTGTAGGACCACCTTTTTCAAATAATAATATTGAAGTTTTAGGACCTACTCCATTTTTACTTACAAACACTCCTTGTGGCAACCCAATTACAGCTTTTAGATTAGATTCATACAGTAGTTTTTCACGCAATACTTTTGCACTTGTTTGGTCCCATGTTAAAAATCCTTCTGAAACAATAACTGCACATCTGCCACCTTTTTTTAAACTATCAAGCATTAACTTCACAAATAATATTGTAGTTTCTTTTTCTGTACTAAATTCTTCCCATACATTTGGATATGAAGTCTGGTCTGTTTCTGCTCCGAATGGTGGATTTGCAAGTATAACAGTTTTGCTATCAGGCATTATACTTGTACCAAACTTGTTTAAGGAATCTCCTTGTTCAATATTTTTGGGATTTAGTCCACGAATATATAAATTAACTGCTGCCATCTTTTTAATCATACCTAAATATTCAATACCATATACTCCATGTCTGTAAAAGTTTTGAGCTTTTATATCATCTGGATAATCTTCTTGAATATTAGAAAAATGTTTTTTAAACCATTTTCTCAATTCTGGATGGGCCTTCTCTCCTGGATATTCTGCATCTTCACCCTCAAAACGCGCAAGTGCATACTCATAACTATCAAATAAAAATCCACCCGTACCACAAGCAGGGTCCATAATTAAATCATTTATTGTTGGCTCAACCAAACCAACCATAAACTGTCTAATATGGTCTGGTGTCCTATACAATCCTATATCTTTAGTACCCCCAGTTTCTGAAAGTGCTGATTCAATAGCATCACCAAGTAAATCAGTTTTTACAATTACTGTTTCATCAATATTTGACACTTCCGTAATAACTTCCTGTAAATTACCGCCAATTACATTGTTAGTAAAATTTGAATTAGAAAAAACACTCTGTATCAATATAAGTTCGTCCATAATCTTTAATGACAATTCTGTATTCTTAATCTTTTTACTTACCTCTGTTACAATATTACCATAGAAAGGAAAATGAATTGTATTAAGTACAGAAGTAATAGATGAACTATCTATTGTTTTTAAATATGAAAATAATCTCTTTTGTTCCTCTTCACCAATAAATAGTTGACGCAATACAGCAAATTCACCATCACGTCTCAATTTTACCTCAAAAATTCTCAGTAATAATAATTCAATAATATATTCTACCCTTTGTACTGGTGTACCAGCAGGTCTCAATAATTTATGTAATTTCTTTAAACTATTGTTTGTTTTATCATCTGTATAATGTACCGTTGAACGTCCCATTCTTACTTATCCTCCAAGTCTCTTTTGTATTCCACAATATCACTTATATCGCAGTTTAACTTTTCACATATCTTTCCAAGCACTTCCATAGAAACATATTGGTCTCTGGATAGTTTGGATAGTGTAGTTGGTGAAATACCAATGGCATCACGCAAAGCCACTTTATTCATCTTTTTATCAATAAGTAGCTTCCATAATTTATCATAAGAAAATGCCATCCATCTTACCTCCCAATTATTAGCATTTCATTATATGAAATTATACCATATTTTCTTTAACAAACCAATACTTTTGATACAACTTCTCATACCAATAATATAAAAAAGCAGAAACAACACCTTCTTGTCATGTCTGCTTTTTTATATCCATACTCATATTAAATTATTAATATCACTGCAATTAGATTATAAAATATAATTTTAATAATCTACCCCTGCAATTAACCAATCATCATCTACATATTCATCATCTTGTAAGAACATATTAAAAATATATAAAATTTGCTGATACCATGATTTATAGATTTCTAACTGCTCTTGCAAAGAGTCTGCTTCTTCTAATTCAACTTCATGTGTGCTTGAAATAGTTAGTAATGCTAATGTGTCATATTCTGTTCCTTTGAGAAGCATTTCCATACTTGCTATCTCCTCTTGAAAATGCTTAATTTGAAGCTCTATTGATATTTCTGGTATATTTGATTTCATATGCGAACCCTCTTTTCACTTGATTTATAATACATTTTAAAACCTTCTCTTCAATCTTAATACTTGCATTATAAACCATTTATGTCTATCCCGTTACTATGTCTCTTATTAACATTTTTCTAAGATACAATAAAACTATTTATCTATCCTCTCAAGCGACACACAGCACTCAACNTGGCTCGAGATGACAGTATTGATGTCATTTGAGTATGTCCGTTCTCGGGAACATATCCACTGCATTTTTAGCACTGTCTGTAGACGGGAACATATCCATTGAACTATTTATATTTTTCCTTTCTCTACATGAACTAAGATTAATCAACTGCTACCCCATTTTATGATTTTTGAAAATCATCCTTGAGTGTGTGGTTCTATGCTTTTTTGCTACACTCTCAAGGGTTCATAGCTAGGATATATAAAAGAGGTAAAAAGTATTGTTTTAATCCCATAAAAAATGCTCTAGATCTAATATTATAGAAAATATCAGCTAGAGCAACTTTTGAATTTTGTTGTTATTTGCAAATGCAATGTCATTCAAATATTTTAAACTCAATATTTATAGGAGTTTCCTTTGTTTCAATTAAGTCTAATATTAAATTCTCATTTGCATTTACCTCATATTTAATATAATAATCTAGGTCAACTTGATTGCTCTCATCTAAATTAACTGTAGCCGTTGACTCTATAGCATTTAAAGTGTCCTTCGAACTTTTAAGTGTGAATTCAAGTAATTTGGGAGTATTACAGAATATTTCAACTATATCGGAATCATTATACAACCTCATATTCAAAGTAATATCACTAAAATTAATCTGTTGCTCAAAATATTCATTGCCTTCAAATGCATTATTTGGATTCAATTCTTTAATATAATCATCTAAAATAATTGACCCATATTTTTTCTTCTCAATGTAAGAATTTATTTCAATTTTCGCAGGCTTACTTTTAACAAAAGGCAATAATGCAGTTTCATAAGGTCTATTTTCATTCATCATAGCAGCCGACTTTATCCCATCTTCATTAGTATATTCATATGTGCCATTATTATATCTTCTTTCGGAAATAACATTATTATTATCATCTAAAATTTTTATATGTCCAAAGTTAATGAAATTGTCTCCTTTTACATTGTGCCTAATAACACTTCTTGAGCTTTCTACTTCAAGCATAAGAAAATCAATACTTAAGTTTGATATTTCAATGTTTTTGTCAATAGGATATACTAATACATTTTTATTTGCCTTATCAATTATTTCTTCTCTTAAAACTATAGGATATTCAAATTCTCCTTCTATTTTTTTGATTATTTTGCCCACATCATATTTATTTGTTTTTTGCACATTAAAATTTCTAATCTTTAACATTATATTCTCGGTCAATCCATCATTAAAGTTAAAGTTTAATTCTCCATATCCCATCTTTTTCTCAAAACTAGCACCAACAAAGCCATTAGGTTTGTATATCTTACCATCAGCTTCAATCCATATATCTTCTGCACTATAAATAAGCTTATCATCTTTTAAGTTTTCAATCAAAATAGCAAATGTAATATCCGATTTACTTACAGCTATTGGACTTATATTTATTATTAAATTATCTTGAACGTAGCTTTGACCATCTTGAATAACACCATAGTTCCATCCAAAGTTCTTGGTAGTAAAGTTTATTAAATCATGTATAGCCCCTGTAGAATAAGCAATGCTTGACATTACAAAAATTATTGATAATGCAGCAACTAGAGGAATAAGTTTAGCCGTCCTTAATGTTTTCTTTTTGGGTTTAAATTCTATATACCTCAAATCAAACTGATTACTCCTCTCTTTAAAATCGTCCACAATATTTTTAAAAGCTTTTTTATTTTCATATTCTCTACTGCACACATTACAGCTTTTAATATGTTCTTTTAAATAATTCCTCTCATTATCATTTAACTCATCTTCCAACCAAATACTTTCTGTTTTTTCACATTTCATAAACCNTCATCCTTTCTTTTTAATTGAATTCGTATCTTTTCTATTGCATAAAATAATCTTGATTTAACTGTCCCCTCAGGAATATCAAGTTTATTGCTTATCTCTTTAATAGATAATTGTTCAACATATTTAAGAATAANTACTTGGCGATGCTCCACATCTAATAATTTTAACAACTCTTCTAAATAGATTTTATCTTCAACATAGTCTGAATTATCAGTTTTAAAATATTCACTATGAACAACATTAAAAGGATTTCTTTTTTTTATTATTTTTTTACATGAATTAACAAGTATGCGATAAAACCAAGTTTCAAAATATTCTTTATTGCGTAACTTGCTAATATTTGCAATCGCAGAAGTATAAGCCTCCTGCAATGCATCCTCTGCATCCTCTTTATTTAAAACAATTGAATATGCTACTCTAAAATACTTTTGCTTTTTATTTAAAATTAGTTCTTCAATCTCGTTATTTAAATACAAAGTCTTTTCCATGGATTATTCCTTCCTTATTAATATATTAA
>JGI24709J26583_10004253_pt1 | contig 10923 bp, 8 predicted proteins | sample BioPla2DNA1_FD_26583 | JGI IMG/M metagenome (IMG submission 26583) | reverse complement strand
CCATATCGTACATTTAATCTTTATGATATCCTTGCAAGTCTTATTGGTATAGCCGTTGGAGTAGTTTTTTACTTTTTATATCGTAGTCTCAAGATTAGGGTTAAATGAATATAAATTGGACTTTTATTAAAAAATTTAATACAAACATAATGACATATCAAATCTACTCAATGCTTTAAATAATTTTTATTCTCCCAGTCTCCCATTCTCCCCAGTCTCCTATTCTCCCTAGTCTCCCAGTCTCCCCATTCTCCCAATCTCCCAGTCTCCCCAGTCTCCCATTCTCCCAGTCTCCCAGTCTCCCCAGTCTCTCTCTAAACTCCTAAACCTTTCTTTTTCATTTATGTGCATGTGCGGACAAAAATTATTATCTTTGCAAATCAAAAAAAATTATTATCATTGCAAAAAAAAAATTAAACCATGAAAAAATACAAAATAGTCAATTTTTTTATTTTATTAGTCTTATTTTCATTACTAAGTTCATGTGCATCACGAGAAAAGATAGTATATTTTTCTAATCCACCTCAAGATACTGCCATCTCCAGACAAACAATCTATAATCCTGTATTCAAAAAAGATGATTTCATCTCCGTAATAGTTACTTGTGATGACCCAGAGGCTGCTAAACCTTTCAATTTTCCAGAGCAATTTATGGACAAAAATTACTCTAATAGTGGTTATACTACTGGCGTACCTGCTAAAGCTGGATATCTGATAGATCAGGATGGCTATGTTAATTTACCAGTTATAGGCAAAGTACATCTCGCTGGTATGAAACGTACAGAAGCTATAGATATGTTAGAACAAAAATATTCTCAATACCTACAACATCCTATTGTAAATATCCATATTGAAAATTTCAAAATCAGTGTCCTAGGGGAGGTGTATAAACCAGGAACTTTTAAAATACCAAATGAGAGAATTACTATTTTAGAGGCAATAGGTCTAGCAGGAGACTTAAAAATATCTGGTGAACGCAAAAATGTACTTGTAATCAGAGATAATGATGGGGTGAAAGCAGAATATAGAGTAGACCTTACTTCTCAGGATATTCTTTACTCTCCTGTTTATTATTTAGAGCAAAATGATGTAGTGTATGTAGAGCCAAACCAATCAGCTCGTAGGCAGGTTACTGTTTGGAGAACAGAGGGAGCCCTATTCATATCTCTAATATCTCTTATAATAACTACACTTTCAATAATTTTTTAAATATTAAATTTTCTATTCGCTATGGATGATCAATACAGTAAAAACAAATACGTAGAAGAAGATACAATAAATTTACGGGAAATATTAGAAAAATATTTTAGACATTGGAAATTAATACTAGCTTGCGTGATAATAGCTCTAGTAATAGGCTTTCTATTTCTCAAATCCAAAGTTCCCATATATGAATCATCAGCTACTGTGATAGTAAAGGATGAAAAATCAGGTTCACTCTCTGATGAACTAAGTGTATTTAGTGATCTTGGCATTATGACTCAAAGAGGAAATATCTATAATGAAATAGAAATATTAAAATCAAGAAAATTACTTTCTCAAGTAGTAAAAGAATTATCTCTAAATCTAACTATATATAATAAAGCTAATTTTTTGAAACCTGATAAATATTATTACAAAAATTCTCCTATTAATATAGATTTTAATATACCTATTGATGAAATTATTAAACCTACAACCTTAGAATTATCATTAAATGATAAAAATTTTAAAATATATGAGACTTATATCGATTCAAAAGGCAAAAAAATATCAGAATTTAAGGGTAAATATAAATTTGGTGATCCAATAGAAACATCGCTTGGAATAATATCTATTAATAAAACTCAATATTGGAATGAAAAAAATATAGGTGACGACATAATTATAAATATAACAAGCATAGATAATACGGTAAATAATTATAAAAACAACCTTACAATAGAAACGGTGAATAGAGATGCATCTGCTATAAGTATAAAAATAAATGGACCTAATAAAGAATTGAATGACGACTTCTTAAATACCCTGATTTTGCAACATCAATATCAGGCTATTAGTGATAAAAATATCATTGCTATAAATACTAGTAGATTTATAGATGAACGTATGAAAGTAATAGAGACCGAACTATCTAATATAGAAAGCATGTTACAATCTTTTATGACTCAAGAGAAATACATTGATCTAAATATAAGTGTACAAAATATTTTTGCAAAAGAATCTAATGTAGAAAAAGATTTAATAAATTCATATATACAATTAAAATTAGCAGAGCAAATAAAAGATTATTTAGACAAACATAAAGACCTTAGTAGCTTATTACCAGCTAATTTAGGAGTAGAAAATGATGCTATAAATAAAATGACTAATGATTATAATCAATTAGTTTTGCAAAGGAATAATTTATTACTAAATTCTTCTGCTGAAAATCCACTCGTAACTAAAATAGATAATCAACTTTTAGCATTAAGGGCTAGTCTCAATGAAAGCTTAAATAATTTAATTACTAGTCTAAAAATCCAAACACAATCTCTAAAAACAAATATAGATAAATACTCTAGTAATCTTGCTAGTATGCCAGCTAGTGAGAGAAGATATAGGGATATATTGAGGCAGCAACAGATAAAAGAAAATCTATATATTTATCTGATGCAAAAACGCGAAGAAACCGAAATAGCTATGGCTGCTACTGTTAGTAATATCAAACTTGTAGATCCTGCATATAGCTCACCTAATCCTATAAAACCTAAAAAAACTGCTAGTATGTTTATTGCTTTGCTCATAGGTTTATTCTTTCCTATTCTTTTGATTTATGTTAGAAATCTATTTGATAATAAAATACATACACCACAAGATTTAGAATTTTTAGACATCCCAATATTAGCTTCTATCCCTGTGAATAAATCAAATGATTTAATTGTAATTAAAGATAATGTAAAACATCATCTAGCAGAAGCTTTTCGTACCCTTAGATCTAATCTAGAATTTATCATTACTAATAAAAAAGAAAAAGGTAATACTATATTTGTAACGTCTACTATACCAGGAGAAGGTAAAACTTTCATTTCTTTAAATTTAGCCGTTTCATATACTTTATTAAATGCAAAAGTACTAATATTAGAGCTCGATTTACGTGCTCCCAGAATAGCTCATTACTTAAATATGCCCGAAAGTAAGGGCATAAGTGATTATTTGAAAGATGATAATCTTGATATTAACGATATTATTATTCATTCTGTAGAATATCAAAATTTAGATTATATTAATGCTGGTACTATACCTCCTAATCCAAGTGAACTTTTACAAAGGCCTAGATTAGCTGAGCTTTTCAATTTTATACAAAAAGAATATGACTACATTGTCGTAGACAATGCTCCCATAGGTCTAGTAGTAGATTCTTTGTCTATAATCTCGTATGCAGATATAATTTTATATGTTGCTAGAGCAGAGTATCTAGATAAAAGAGCATTAGGCTTTACTTATAATTTTATTAAAAATAAAAATGTCAAAAATATTGCTCTGGTATTGAATGCTACTAAAGCAAGAACTAGCTCTTATTATGACTATGCATATTATAATTACAACTATTATTATCAATATAGCCATGATGTACAAAGTACCGACAATAAAATAAAAAAATTATTTTATAAATTTACTAATAAAAAATAAAAAAAATGTTAATAATTCAATAAAATATATTAAATTTGTAAAAACGGAGGTAAATATGAAAAAAATTTCGTTATTTTTATTAGCAGCTTTATTTAGCTTAAGTGTTTATTCACAAAGTTCAGAAATAAAGCTACACCCATGGTCTATAGGATTAAGTGTAGGTGATCATTTTTTTATGGGACCTTTGGATCCAGAATCATTAGCTCCTTGGTATGCACCAGGATGTGCTCAACTATATGGTAAATATATGTTTAATAAAACTTGGGGTATAATGTTAAAAGGTGAGTATAATATTATTTTACATCAAGGTAGCAAAGATACTCACATAGCAGGTGCTACATTAGAAGCTATAGCTGATCTAGGTAATGCTACGAACTTTTCTAATTGGACTAGAATATTCGGTTTGTATGCACATGGTGGCATAGGTGCTGATGTAATGTGGAAAAAAGGTATAGAAATGGAACATTGTATTTTTAAAAATGCCGATGAAATGATAACCTTAACAATAGGTCTTACTCCATATTTTAAGATAAATGAACATTGGGCAGTAAATATCGATTATAGCTATAGACTACATTTCAAGCAAAACAGATATTATAACATGGATATTAGTAATGATTATCCTCTAGGTGCAGGCTACATGAGAACTTTATCTGTGGGTATTAGTTATCATTTCGGAGCTGGCAATTCATCTAGTATTAGTTATTAATTCTCTTTCCATTCATAAAAATTAATTATTCCTTATTTACTCATTCTAAAGTAAAAAGTGAAATTTAAAAAATCTTTCTATTTATTTATCATATGTGATATCATATTTATTTGCTTGTCTTTTCTTTTCTTCATATGGATTAAGCCGGCAAGCAAGTCTTTTTATTTACCACAATATGCCAAGCCATTTTTTATTTTTTCTATTATTTGGGTTGGTATATCATATTTTAGTAAAAAATATTTTTTAGACTATAGTAAAAGAATCTTATATCTTTTTATAGATATCATCAAGAGAAATTTCTTGATTTTTGCCCTCATAGCTATATGTATTTATATCTTTCAAACACCTTATTACTCTAGATTAATTGTCTTTGGGACCATTATCACTACGACATTTTTTGAGTTTGGTATTGTTAGTTTCATTTCATATCATAGAAGGGTATTAGACTCAGATATAGCAAATATAAAAATAACTACCAACCCCAATTTAGTAGATATTAATGAGTCTGACGAAAAAATAATAAATTATAATATTCCTCTACCTAAAGCTACTAAGATAGATGATAGTGCTTATCCTTTACTTAAAGATAATTATCTTCGTTCATGTCCAACATTATTTGATTTTATTGATGTTAACATACATATAGCTGATATTCCTAAATTAGAAACTTTTGTCTTAAAAACTCATACACTTTATAACATAGAAAATGTAGAAGCACTATCCAAGCAATTATTTATAAACCTTCATAAAATTAATGATTTCAGACGAATAAATGTATATTTAATAGAAGTAAACAAAATTTTGCAATATGGAGGCTATTTCATTAGCTATGGCTATGCTATAGAGGAAAGGAAAAAGGATATTTTAGAAAAATATCCTCCTGTTCTCAATTATATTTTGTACAGCACAGATTTTATTTTAAAAAGGGTAATGCCCAAGCTTCCTATTTGTAAAGAATGCTACTTTGCCATAACTAAAGGTAAAAATCGTGCAATATCAAAAGCAGAGATTTTAGGTAGATTATATTTTTGTGGTTTTAGAGTAATCAATACTACTTTAATAGATAATAGTTTTTATTTCATTACACAAAAAATTAATATTCCTAAACAAGACCCACACCCTACTTATGGTCCATTAATAAAACTAAAAAGAATAGGCAAAGATGGTAAAATCATAAATGTTTATAAATTCAGGACTATGCATCCATATTCAGAATATCTGCAAAGCTATATTTATGAGCAAAATAAGCTACAGGAAGGTGGTAAATTTGCTAATGATTTCAGAGTAACTACACTTGGGAAATGTATGCGTAAATTGTGGATAGATGAGCTACCTATGTTTATAAATCTTTTTAAAGGACAGCTAAAAATAGTAGGCGTCAGACCTCTGAGCATTCAATATTTTAATTTATATCCTAAAGAATTTCAAGAAATACGCATCAAATATAAACCAGGATTAATACCTCCATTTTATGTGGATTTACCTAGTAACTTAGATGAAATTATCGAATCTGAGAAAAAATATTTAGCATCATATGATGAGCACCCTTTTCGTACAGATATAAATTATTTTTTTAAAGCTGTTTATAATATATTATTCAAAAAAGCAAGATCTAAATAATTGATAAAAAGCTCAAATTATTAGTAAAACTCATAATGAGTATCCTTTTATGTTATTTACTAGACCATTTAATAATTATAAAAAAAAACATTCTAGCAAATTTTTATAGAAAATTATAAATATAAAAGTTCAATATTAACTTTTAGATGCTTTTTTAATAATTATTCTAAATACAGATGGCTGTGATTGTTTATTAATAATCTTTCTATTCTCTTCTTTTATCTATCTCCACTTTGTCAATCTATCCCTTCGCCATATATTTTCTTTTCTCCTTTTATCCCATTTACCATATTATATACTCACATTCTCTCCAGATACCAATCAATAGTTTTAGATAATCCTTCTTTAAAATCAGTTCTAGGCTTCCAGCCAAGTTCGTTGCTAATTTTTTTACTATCTATAGCATAGCGTAAATCGTGACCTGGTCTATCTTTTACAAAGGTTATTAGTTTCTCACTATATCCAACAGGTCTATTTAACTTTTTATCCATTATATCACATATTAGACGAACCAAATCTATATTACGCCATTCATTATTGCCGCCTATATTATATGATTCACCTATCATACCTTTTTGCCAAACGAGCTCTAGAGCTTCACAATGATCCTCTACATATAACCAATCTCTCACATTAATACCCTGACCATACACAGGTAATGGTTTTTCATGATAAATATTGTTAATTATCACTGGTAAGAGTTTTTCAGGATATTGATTGGGGCCATAATTATTAGAACAATTAGTGATCATCGTAGGCAAGCCATAAGTATGGTAATAAGCCATTACGAAATGGTCACTAGAAGCCTTAGATGCGGAGTAGGGACTACGAGGCGAATAAGGTGTCTCTTCAGTGAAATATCCCATTTCTCCTAATGAACCATATACTTCGTCAGTAGACACATGTATAAATCGTCTATTTTGAAAATCCTCACCCCATACAGCTTTTGCTGCATTTAATAGATTCACGGTGCCTATCACATTTGTATAAACAAATTCCATTGGATTTACTATAGATCTATCTACATGACTCTCAGCAGCTAAATGAAAAATAGCTATGGGGTTATATTTTTTAAAAATTTCATATATAATATCGAAATCTACAATATCTGCTTTTATAAAAGAATAATTGGGCTTATGCTCCACATCTTTCACATTATCCAGATTTCCAGCATAAGTCAATTTATCCAAATTAATAATATTATAATCAGGATATTTTTTTACTAATCTACGTACAAGATGGGATCCAATGAATCCAGCACCTCCTGTTATAATGATATTATCCATGGTTTTATATGATTTTTATAATTATTATACCACAGCCAGCTATGCACAAGCATATCCTCTAAATTATATTTAGGGACAAATCCAAGCAATTCCTTCATTTTTTTATTATCAGTATAGATAGCTGAGATATCTCCCTTCCTTCTATTACCAAATTTATGTGGCACATCGAGTCCTACCACTTTTTCAAATGTATTTATGACTTCTAATACAGTATAACCTTTACCTAATCCTACATTTATAACTTCATATGAAGAATTTATTTTTTCTGCAAAAAGTTGATCCAATGAAGCTACATGTGCCTGAGCTAAGTCTACTATATGTATGTAATCTCTCATAGGAGTGCCGTCATACGTAGGATAATCTTTGCCATAAATCGTAAGTTCGGGTAAAGTTTTGTCTACGCTCTGCCATAGATATGGCAAGAGACCTTTTGATTGACCTGTAGGTATCTCTCCTATCATTATATCGGGATGTGCACCGATAGGATTGAAATAACGAAGCGATACCACTTTCATTTTTCTATATGCTACAGCATAATTCTTTAATATGTATTCGCATATTTGTTTAGTATGTCCATAAGGGCTAACAGGCTCCTTTAATGGTGATTTTTCTGTAACGGGTATCTCATCAGGCTCTCCGTATACGGTGCATGAAGACGAAAAAATAAAATATTGTACATCAACCTGATGTACATAGTCTAATAAATGCAGCAAAATAGGAATATTATTATTGTAATACAAGGCAGGATCCTCATAAGACTCTTCTACAAATTTATAAGCTGCCAAATGAATTACAGCATCTATAGGTTCCTTTATTTTCATCAATTCTTTAAAAGCTCTCGCATCTGCTAGATCTATCTGATATAATGGTATATCTATACCGAAATGCTCTTCTAGATTTTTATGAATAATAGGATGTGAACGAGAAAAATCATCTACGTTCACCACTTCATAACCACTTTGTAACAATGCTGCTATTACATGAGAACCTATATATCCTGCCCCTCCCGTTACTAATATCATTGAATTTTTATTTTTCAATTTTATGCAAATTTCGACATTTTTTTTAAATTAATTGAGGATTTTTATTATTTAAATGAAAAATGACAAATTTTATATCCTAATTATATAATTTTTCAAATTTTTTTGTCAAAAAAGTTCACGCATCTTATTGCATAAAAAAGATAATTAATTATAAAGCATAAAAAAACTTAATATAAAAGTACTTTTTTAGTTTTTAATTGAAAATTATCATGCAATATTACAATATATACTGATTCTTTTAAAGGTTCATTTATATATAGTTGAGTTATGTTTTCACCCTCATTACTTATTCCTTTAGTAGTGGCAAGCAATTGTCCAAATACATTATAAAGTTTTATCGTATAATTTATCTCGCCAGGCATTTTGAATAATACTGTCACAACATTACAATTATTCTTTTGTTCACAATAAGCATTTATGATTTCTGTATTTATATAATTATCTATTCTGCAATCAACATAAATAGAACTAAAATATTCATAATTACCATTATAATCTGTTTGCTTTAGCCTATAATAAATAATTTCTGCATTTATATCTCTTAAAATAGGTTTATCAATAAATTGATAAGTTTGCATAGTGTTGCTATTACCAGCTCCATTTACTATACCTATTGGAGTCCACATCACGTCTTCATCATTTAAGCTATTAGTATATTCTATTGTGAAGTAATCATTATTAATTTCCGATGCTGTAGCCCAGTTTAGCTCTACAATACTATCTTTACAATCTCCATTGAAATATAATAAAGTAATAGGTAATGGATTATCAGCACTTGAACCACTCCATGGTGAAAAATTTGTTACATTTGGAACAATTACATGTTCTGTCAATAACGATAGATCTATATTAAAGATTTGTCCTAATTGTGGAAGATCCCAATGATGTATTGTTTCAGAATATCTTTGAAAATTTATTGTATTAAAAAGACTAATTGGATCTTCACTTGTTTTGCTCCAATAAAATGTAAGATCTGCTGTACCATTACTTTCACTTTTATTTATGTACCAAAAACGCCTTACCATATGCATTGCTCTATAAATATTTTCTAAAAAATTATCTGAACCAATTAGATTTGTTATTATGTGTGGCCTATTATTAAATATTTCTGTTCCATTGGTCCCTCCAGTAGGATATGTACTTACTGATACATTACCTACCCCAGGGGTTGTTACATTAAGCTTAAATGGTATGTAAGTAAAAGCATTTTTCCCAAATGGATAAATATATTCACCGGTAGCACTAGTTCCTATATTCCATTGCAATTTACTATTAAAATCTTGATCTATATTATCACTTAATATATATCCATTTGTCCTACTAATGGCTGTAGGTGAGGGATTATCTATTATTAATGTTTTTTGATTTAAATCTATTGCTCCCTTAGTAAGTGCTAAAACATTTTTTACTGTTGTATTTATATTTAATGTAGTGCTAGTATTGTTAGTCGTTAAGTTATAAAATGTAGTTGCTACTGTACCTCCGATGGTTTGATTTATACCATCTAAAGTAACTAAATTATTACCATGTGTAAATGTAGCATTATTTGTCCAATTACCTGCTATATTCATACTATTGCCACCTGTATTCCATGTGCCAGCTGTTATTGTGAAATTATTATCACAATCTATTGCTCCATTTTGTGTTTTAGTCTTTCCTGCAGCATTGCATTCTATATTATAAAATTTCTTATTAGCGCCATTACCTCCAGTATTTATTGTACCATCATTACTATCAAATACTACTGTGCCATTACCGGCATTAAATGTACCATTGATATTATTCCAATTTCTTCCACATTTTAGTGTAGAGTTACCTACCATTGTCAATGTGCCATTATTAGTAATGTCATTTTGTACAATAATAATAGCATTATCTAGTTTACAATCGCTTTCATTATTTAGATTTCCATTGACAACTAGATAAGTATTAGGGGTGATAAAACAATATGTTTTATTTATAAGATAAAGTTGAGAGGTGGAATTAAAACTGATCCACATCATTAATATAAATAAAATTAATTTTTTCATAACAAAAATATTTTATATATTACAAATTTACAAAATATATTTATATTTTTATAAATAATTTTTTATTTTTAAACTAAATATTTATGTAAAATTACAAAAATATTTTAATTTTATTTATAATATTTTTAAAATATAAGTCTACTACGAAAATTCAAAAAAACTATATATCACTACATTACCATTATTCTTTTAAATATATCTGATATTTATTTGATAAAAAACATAAACTTTTTATAATTTTTTATGTGAGCCGAAAAAAATTATTATTTTAGCATAAAAATTCATTATGCGTTCATTAGTTAGTTTTTTTATTATTATTTCAATGAGTATATCTATTTTTGCTCAGAAACAAACCAAACAAATAACCTTAGAGAATATATGGATAAGTAATACATTCTACCCAGAAATGATGGGAGATTATCAGATGTATCCTAATAAAGATGCATATACTATAATCCAAAATAATGCTATCGTATTATATGATTTAAAAACTGATAAAATCATTAAAGAATTGCTACCAAATTCTGTTACTAATAAAGCTGGTATCTTTATAGAAGACTATTCGATCTCTCCAAATGCTAATT
>JGI24709J26583_10004252_pt1 | contig 10927 bp, 15 predicted proteins | sample BioPla2DNA1_FD_26583 | JGI IMG/M metagenome (IMG submission 26583) | reverse complement strand
AAAATTGCCCCCCACAGAATTTACAAACCCACCAAGAGCACCCTCAGCATTACTAAACCCATCCATAGCCGCAGTACCGAGTTTATAGAAGGTCTTAGTTAGCCCCTCCAAGTCACTACCGACCGTAATTTGCAACTTATTAAAAGCGGCACGCATTCTTTCTGCTGATGCCTGCGCAGTCTCCGTCTGGGTCTTAAAGGCTACTTCAGCTTCTCCGGCAGTACGATCAAATTCATGCAAAACATCAACAAAATTGTCATACTGGCTACCTGTCAATACCAATGCACCACGAGCCGCCCGGATAGTCCCAAAAAGGGATTTAATGGCCGTTACATTGCCACCGACCTTATCGTGGATATCTTTCATTACTGCCGCAAACCCCTTGGACTTGATAGCGGCCACATCCATCTCAATACCATACTCACGCGCTACCCGTTTGGCTTCCTCTGTAGGGCCTAAAAACGAGTTCATCATCTGGTTCAAGGAGATCATGGTATTAGAGGCTGTCATCGTCCTGGACAGCGTTGCAATCGCCGCAAACAGGTCTTTAATGGCAATGCCGGCTTCTGATGCGTTATTCACCACCAATCCCAAGGTACGCGACAGTTCGTCACCATGCGCCTTACCCTCTTTTACGGTAGTGTACATAATATCCATCAGCTTTGCGGATTCTTTTGCCGAAATCCCGTAAGCGTGCATCATTGTAGTAAGGGCATTCGATGTGGTATAAGTATCAGCCCGGATAACCTTGGCCGTCTTGCCTGCCACTTCCACAAAATGCAATAAATCTTCCTCGGTTCCCTTAATGCCTGATGAAATGGTTTCGTATAGGGTATAACCAGTCTGAGCCGGTCTACCAAAATATGATCCAGCTTCAATAGGGACTTGGCCATCTTATCGACATTAAGTTCGGTAATGGCGGCTACATCTGCCATTGTCTGCCCAAATTGCATAGCCTGGGCATTGGCGCGATTAAATGACCACAACAAGCCACCAGCACCTAAATATTGCTTGGCTGCTGAAGCCATCCGTGACAATGAGGACTCCACCTTAGTAGCGCTGTTAGTCATCCCCTTGTCAAACTTAGAGGTATCGAGAACAGAGTCTACAAATATGGTAAAAAGGGCATTCGACATCTTTATCCCTCGTTTCGTTTGGCTTCAGACATGCGCCTAAGGGCTTCTGCGGCTTTGATTTTTGCTTCGTCGGTCATTACGGATTTCATGGCGGCCTTATCGGTTACTGTAGCGGTTAATTCAACCTGCTGCAGAATTTGTCCAATCTTTGTATCATGCAAGGCCGCCCCACCGATTGAGTATTCCAGTTTCCGCATAGTGGAGGACTTATCTGCTAAAGAAAAAAGCTGCAAGACCCGTTTGTATGAGGTATGCAGCAGTTTTTCCAGATCGTAACTTGGAAATGCCATCATGATTTTGGTCAGCACATAAGACAAATCCAAACGCTCAGGCAGGGTGGTTAATTTTTTTTTACATCTTCTGGAGAATCTGCTTCCTTATTAGCCAGCTCCCCCTCTTCTGTAAAAGCAGCAGTGCCATACAGCATCGCATAGAGGACTTTCTGTGTCATGGCATCATCAGCCTCCTTTAAGACCTCAATTACACCCAATCCATCTAAGTACGGGGCAAGGAACTCATGGATTTCCTCCGTAATGGCCCTGACCCGTTTAATCAGAGAGGCTTGATGCTTTTGGGACTCTTCAACGGCGACTGTGACCTGCTTGAATGCCTCATAGTATTCATCTGCAGACATTTCAGGAGCAGTTCCAGATGCTTCCTCTTCACCTTCCACCTTCAGCTTGAGATTGGCATACATCCCGGCTTTGTTCTTATAAGAGGCAATCGCAATAGCCCACTCTGTACGAATGGCATCAAGCCTGCTTAAAAAGATTTCGGCAATGTGCGCGTCTTTGAGCTTAATCAGAGGGAGAAGTACGGTGCGGTCTTTTGATACACCGACTTCCACCCTCTCACGGTACTCAGCAATCTTCTCTAAATCAATTCCAATGATTTGCTTACCCATTTTAGCTGCACCCCATTTGATTATTCAGCCGATTTCTGAGATACCGTCAGGGCAGTCCCTCCTGCCGAATCGAAGTAGCATTTGAAGTTCAGTTCCAATCCCTGAGGCGTGGTTCGAGCAAACTGGATCGGGCCAGTCATCATCGGACTTGCTTTCGGGAAGGTATAAACATTCGGATCACCATCAGACAGCGGATACAGGATCAATTCCTTTGCCTCCGTGAGCAAATCAGTGCCCATAGGATCACTGAGAGTACCCCCGCTGAAACCGGGCAGAATATCAAGATTGGCAGTCGTGACCTCACCAAGAGTCATGGTGACGTTGAGCGTCATTCCGGTGATGATGTCCTTAACCGGAAGCGAAGATTGATCGGGCAGAATCTCGGTGGATTCCTGCTCGATTTGAATGGAAACAGAATCATTCAGCGTATAGCCGAGATTCTTACCATTGTACGTAACACTGGCGGGGCCGAGGTGAAGATCACTGGCATTCCCTGCAAATTCTACTGGATTTCCCATGGTTATTTCTCCTTATGTTGTTGAAACGTCAATGTCAACTGAAACAATATAGGCAGGCACAGAGCCAATCATAATCCTATACGGTACTGTACTATATCCCCAATTCAATCTGATTGCAAATGGTATGTCTGATTTTTTCTCAGATACCGGAAGTGCTGAACGGATTTTATCAATCAGATCAATGGCCGAACTGCGTGAGGGGGATAACTCCTGAACGGACGCATGGCCACGCCACAGAATATCATGGTCATCTATGGGCTTTATAGGGACTGAGAGATAAGCCGCCCTGGAACCAATGGTCTGCATGTCCAGCTCTTTTGAACATAGCACACCGTCCTGAGTAACTGAATCCACCCAATCGCACAGAAAATCTTCTATTGTTTTGTATTTATTAGTATCAGACATAGTAGCCTCTGATTCAATTAAAAGGGTATGTCGCTGCCATCATCCTCTATTCCCCGATAGTCCGGGCCGGGTAGATTTCGCATTTGATCCAAGAACTCTAAAGCACCGCCACCAGGATTAGATTCAAGAAAGGCGGCAAACTTCTTAACGCTATAGATGTGCTTGGCAAAATTCTGTGCGGATTCCTCTGCAGCGCGTAACAGAAACTTACTCCCCACGCCGGGGCCTTTTCTTGCCGCCCTTTCTTTTGCTTTGTTTCCGGCAACCTGTTCCCACATCTCATGCAACGTATTAACCACATCAGGGCTGGATAATCCCCACGGCGGGTCTGTCTTAAATGTATTGTCATAGGGGCTTTTCCAGTCAGACCGTACCCCAATCTGAACTGCGATACGCCCTGTTGGCCTTGTGCCCCTAAACAAGTAAGGTGCTGTGCTTTCAATGGCCTTTTCCAGATTCCCGCTATAGACAGGGCAGTATTCTCTGGCTTTTTGGGTGGTTTCTGCCGCCCACATTGCCATAACCTGCTTCAATTTATCACGGAATGCCTTTTGGGTCTTTTTCGTCCAGGTGACATAGGCTTTGCCATTATGCCTGAATGTAACAGACATCCCTCTTAAGCCAAATCCAAGTTGACCGCCTGTAATCGCCATAGTTACCCCAACCTCACCCTGTCTGTAGCGCCAATCCAATACCCTACAAAATTGCCATCCAGATCAAATCGCTCATGCACTCCCTCAATGTAATACCGTTTCCCTTTCCACTCACAAACATCCCCTTGCTTCGGGGTGTATGCAGTATCCACGTCTTGAATGGCAGAGGAAGAATAATGTGTCAAAATTCCAACCCATGTGTAATTCAGCTTATTACCCATGGCAAATTCTTCTTTGAGGCTGGTTCGGAATATACCATAAGCAGTACCGACCTCAAATTCAGAAGTCACATCACCATCCCTGTCCTTCAACTGACGGTAAACTGTGATTTCATTTGATGATGTAATAAGGTGGCTGAGCATTATCGGATAATCCTGTTATCAGTATGAATGGCCCTCAAAAAGCGACCTGCCCTGGAACGCTTTATAAGGTCATTGTACACGTCTGAGTCTTTAGTGGCTTGACCATACGCCTCCGTACCAAAACCATCAACCTTACGCATTGTGACGTTATCCATGGACTTGTTCAGGCGGTTTGCAATACCCTCTGAATTGGTGGCAAGATACAGCGCCCACTCAAATACCGCACATTGATAAAAAGAAAACGGGGCCTCTTCCCGGATTACTTCCTCTTCCACGGAGTCAACCCCCAAGTATACATTTATATCCAGTTCGGCAGTAGCGAGAGCCATTTCTTTTGTTTCATCCGTAAGGGCAGCCCAAGCAGCAGCCCCCAACAGATTATGGGCATAGTAGCTATCTGCGGTACTTACGCTTGTTTGCATTTGCAGTTTCCTTTGCCTTGCCCAGCATAGAGGTTAAGTTGTTTTCCAGACGAAGGGGGCCACTTATGATAGCAAATCCATCCAATGATTCCTGTCTTTGTTTTGCCTCTTCCTCAATCAGCATCCTTTCGACCGTCTTGTTATGGTCAATGTCAGCAAAGGGTGTAAAGATGCCTCTGATTCTGAATTCTTTTCGCAGTTCTGAAGAAGACCTGCCTTTATAATCAAGCAGTTCTCTCTGAATCGAAATCCGGCAAACCTTGGCATGGGAATCAATGATGGGCTTGAATAGTTTCTCCCTTCGTTCGGAAACCAGAAAATAAACCATTCTATAATCGTGACGACTTGGAGATATATATCCCTTACTTAAACTCAATCCCAGCTTTGTACAGATCATATCAAAAGCCTGGGCATAAGTACGGGCATCAAATTCCTGTTCGTCATAAAAAAGAATGTCAACCAAAATGCTCTCCTTGCAAAAAAATCCCCGCCCTACAGTCAACTTTGTTGCCGATAGGTTTTCAGATTATTGATTAAAAATAGGACTAAGGGCGGGGAAACCCCATTGCTCACTTGGTAAAACCATTAGCCGGCTTTGTTATCCGGCACAGCGAGCAAGGAAAAGTGCCGGGTGATACAACGATTCACCCGGCACTAATGTCCTCAGGAAGCGAGGCGCACAGTCAAGACACGCTGGGCGGCATCAGCAACCGAACCCTTGCTCTTGATGAGCAGACCAGCCGTATCCTTGTAGGTGTTCGTCCATTTCTCCCAGTTGTCCGAATCCATGAGATTGGCATCGGATGGGTTCTCTGCACGATCACTCCCAATGTACTTGTACCCCTTGACCTCATTCCAGATGTCACCCTCAGCCTGGAACAACTCTTTCAAGTTTTCATTGCCGATCTGGGTCTGGTAGGCCGCAGTGGTATTCCCATTGTCATTGATGGTGACAGCACCGTCAGCCAAGAGCAGAGTCTTGTAGAAGGTGTTGTCGCCACTGGTATAGGCCAGTTCAGGGTTGTCAGTGACGATAACCGGCAGACCAAAGGTAGCAGGGGTGCCACCATACAGCATCAGGCCGGAACCGCTGTCAAACTGGAAATTGACCATCTGATCTTTGACCATCGGGAAGTAAACCGCACTGTGCATAACCAGGGCCTTAAGGCTGCTGGCACGATCACCCCAAAGAGCCAGGGCTTCGGGGATTTTGTCCACAGTGAAGTTTTCTGCGGTCGGGGTAGTGTAGTCTTTGGTGGTCGCAGTGCCACCGGAGCCGATAGCTGCCGAAGCAATCATCAATGCCTGTTTAACCACATAGTCGATCTTCTTCTCAGCCAGCTTACGACCAATCATAATGTAGACTTCCTCAGGAGTCATGCCATCTGCGGTCTTGAAGGCAGAGATTTGGAAGTTATTGGGTACATACTTCCAGAAGGTCTTGAAGGCGTAGTATTTCTCACGGGTGATCTTCTCAGGGGTTTGAGCAGTATCAACCGTAATATCACGCCGGGTAATGGTACCGAAATCCTCGAAGAAAGCAATTTGTTTCTCCATTCCGGTAGTGAATTCCGAAGAAGCACGAATCACGCCCGCACTCTGGCTGTTGAGGATATTTACCCGATAGGTAAGCCCCTCAATATAACCAAGGCGAAAATAATTCTCATAATGCTTCAGGTCAGCAAGCAGGGTAAGTGCCATATTAAGCCTCCGTCTTTATCAATGCTTGGAACTGTTCCACAGTCCCTCCCTCTCTTATGAACTTGGCCTTGTCAGCGTCCGTCCAATCCTTTACAGGCTTGGTCGCTGGTTTCGGCTGTGTGGCGACATTGCCAGCCCCGGCACCAGAGCCACCCTTGGCGGGCACTCTGAATAGTTCGGGGTATCTCTCTTTCAATGACAACATGGTAGATTTCACTTGCTCCTCATTGTCAAGATCAACCTTTTCCTTGTTGAGCAGGTACTTCAGGTATTCAGGATCAGCAAAATGCGCCCCTGTGGGGTTGTTCACTGCCAAATCTCTTACCTTGAGCGATTTTAAGGCATCGTCCCTTTCACTGAGCAGGCTGTTCTTTTCAGCGGACAGGGTTTCAACCTTTCCACTCAGTTCAGCGAGCTGTTTCTGCACTTCATCCTGGAGTTTCTGTGCTTCATCCAGCATTTGTGCATTCAGTTGCTCCAGTTCCTTCTCCTTGGCTTTCAACTCCGATTCCAGCTTTTGAGCCTTAGCCGAAACCTCATTGAACCGTTCAGCGGGCCGTGAGAGTTTGTCAAGTTCTGAAGCTTCCTCAGGCGTCAGGGGTTCTCCCTTTTTAATCTTGCTCATCAATTCTGCGTAAGTCATTGTGTCCTCCGTGATTTCATTTGGTATCGCTGTTTAGTCAGCTAATCAAGAATATAACAGTAAAAATCACAATGTCAATCAAATTGCATCACTTTTTTTCATCTTGGACTTATTATCTTTCTGGTAGTCCGTGATAGCCTTGATGCTGTCCGGCCTCGATCCTGAAGCATCTGAAGCATGTTCGGCCTGCTCTTCAAACTTAATCGGCTTNCCTCCTTCCACATCCCTATCAATCTCACTATAGATTTTCTCAAAGTTCTCATCGGAAATATGATGGATGCTATTGAGGACATTGACTGCAGTACGCTTAAGCTGTCTGGCGTACTCTTTGCCACAGTCCAGATTCACCAGTTCAGCAATACNGGCGACAACCGCATTCAATTCGTGGATGTCAAAGTTTGTATTGTAGGTGACTTTAGGCTCTCCAATGGAGCTGTCATACTCATTCATCATCTGCCACAACCGGGTCTCCAAATCCTCAAGCCCGGAAGCGATTGAAGCCAACTGAGAGGCCAGGCTGATATTGTCAACGGATTTGCTTTCGGCGGATTCCCTCTGTGTCGTATGAACCCCCATCAGNAAGCCATAGAGCCTCATCATNACACTCATCAGGCGGTCATCGTGTGCAATGATGCTGTCAATCGTGGCACCCGCTGGCTGGATATAGCGGGCAGTCTGCTTCTCCTCCTCTCCCTCCATAATCGCTTTGGTTCGAGAGAGCACCGTATTTACTTCACGTGATATAATAGCCTCTACATCCGATGAACTCAAGTCAATCGTACTGTCCGCATCCACCAGCTTTGCCTTGATACGGTTCACAATGACAGAAGAAGACGCCGGCAATACAAGCTGCCCATAAGTCTGCTTCAGGATATTGGTCAGCAGTTCAGATTCACCAGCAAGAACCGCATCGTGAATGGTCAGCAGGTCATCAATGGGGGGTACGGTTATAAGACCTTCCGGCAACATGGAAGTATAAGGAATGACGGGTACTTTGCCTAATTTGTTCGGTACGGGGTCATACTCGACAATCCCCATATCCTCCCCCTTGAATCCCTCATCATACAGCTTCCGTTCAAATTTCTGCCAATAGTCCTTCGTATATAAGTGCGCCTCTGCCATGACTCCGGCTCTATTTTAGGATTGGATTTTTTGGTTACATACTCCTCCAGCACAACCCATTCCAATTCACCAGTCTCCCCAAAACTCCAATCCGGCACAGCCATAGGGGGTACTGCTCTTACGTAAGGCCGTATATTCCCATCCTTCTTTGTTTTCAGATCAATAAAGTCCCCTTGCAATTCCGGCATATCGACAAAGACCCAAACCAGAGAAAAAATGGTGTGGTAATCAAATATTTCACGCATAACCACATTGACGTGAGAGCGCTTCCTGTCAAAGTCAAACACTACATCCTTATTGCTGCCCTCCCGTCTCGGTGGCTTGGAGAAAATGTAGTCGCCAAATCGCCTTGTGCTGTACTTAATCAGGTTGATGTTGTACGAGTTGCCAACGCGCTCCTCATATTCTTCAGGGGTTTCAGAGGGGTGCCGTTTCAGGGTCGCCCGGATATACGCCCTGCCGCCATTGAGGGCAGCAGCCGCCTTTTGCCATGTAGCCAGGTTTGCAGTGTAAAATCCGGCACTGCGCTCAAAAATACGATGCTTGTAATCGAGTTGCGGGTTGTATCCTAATTGCTGTTTATAATTCATTTCCGGCTCCTATATTACTCCACCTGAACCCGACTTGTCCAAACCATACACAATATAGCGAAGGGGGTCTACCAAGTCATCATTCAGCTTAATCGGGGTCTCTTTGCTGCTTACTTCACTATTGCTTTGGTGCCACTCATAAGAATATAACTCATCAATCATAGCCTGACAAGTTGAGAAGATATACAACCTGGGCCGACCTGTCTTTGGATCAGGCCTGAGCCTCTGGTTAATGGCCGTAATCCCATCCAGCACAGACTTTTTTGCAGGCCGTGTATAGATTCCATTCTTCTGTAAAAAGCTGCGGTCTGCCAAATCATGATCCGCCCAAATGACATCATACGTATACAGTTCTTTTTGTGATACCCTCTTAATTACTTCGGCAATCTCATCAATGGTTCTGCCGGACTCCTTAAACTCGCGGTAGACATAGATTGAATCAGTAGCAAAGTTGTAGGCGGCCCATACAATGCCGGTAGGATGGTCAAACCCGAAGTCAATGGCCATCATGCGGCTCCACGATCTGGGCACGTTAAATGGCTCTACAACATGCATCTTCTCATTGAACTCCTTGAAGATTGCACCCTCACCGCCACACCATCTGCCAAACAGCATCCTCTCTCTCTGGATATAAGGCAAGGCATCAAGCTGTTCAATATATCCTTCCGGCAAGTGGTCTATGTTATCGTAAGGAGTGAAATGAAGCACGGCATGCTTATCTGCATCCTTGAGAATACGGGGGGGCTTGGCTTCCGGGTCCTTGAAATCCTCTCCCCATATCTTCAACCAATGGCGGGGATAGGTCGGATTGCAGTCGAGCACCAGCTTGTTAACCGCCACATTGCCATCCGAATCAATGCACTTCTGAGCTAATCGGGTAATCAGTGTCTGGATAACCGAATACTGCAACTGTACGGCCTCATTGCAAAAGACCGTGATATACTCATTACCAAGAATCTTACTGCTTCTGTCCCCATCATCCAATCCGGCAAGCCATATCTCTGAACCATTGGAGAGAACAACACGCAACTCACTCTGCCTTAAGATGTAATCGCTCTTTGGTATATATAAGTCAAGGTATTTTCTCAGTGTATCGTACCAAATCGAATTACGGGTATCGACCAAATGCTTCCTGACGATGAGCTGCCTTGATCCCGGATACTGATAGGCCCGCTGAAGAAGATACTCAATAATCAAAAAGGTCTTGCCCGAACGCGATCCGCCCGTAAATAGAATCCGGGTCTTTTCAGGATCAGACAGCAGTTCCAGCCCGGCCTTTTGTTTTTCAGTCAGTTGTATTGCCAAAGTCCAACCCTTTCCTTATTTCCTGTCTTTCCATGTGCTCATTAATCTGGACATTGGCTATACCGGGCGTATCAAGCAGCTTACATGCAACAAGATAAGCCTCCTCATACGTTAAAAATGTAGTCCGCTTCTTATAGAAACTCAACCGGATAATGCCCCCATCCATATACACATGAAAGACCGTATTGTTCTTATTGCGCTTGCCCGTAACCCCCCAATACCGCACAATGGCCATCCTGTTTTCCACCTGCTCCGTCAAGGCCCTCTGCAATCCACCATCCTCCCTTAACGTGGCATAAATCGCCTTCCCGCACTGAAGCGTTACCTCATTGTCTTTATAGTGACGATTTAACTCTACTGTAATCATTCTACTACTATAGCGCATGAATCGAATTTGACAAACCGTATAAGTAGCTGTATAGTCTATTAATAACAAAAGAAGGAAAGAATCTATGATCCTTGTAATACACCGCTGCGACAAAAACAATACCGGCGATCTCGCAGCCAACCCCCTGCAATACTGGAATATCCCGCATCATACCCTCGATCTGGACGATGCTAAATTCCAAGAAAAACTGCGATTCCAAAATGACACAATCATTATCGGCGGTGGGGGCTTGCTGAATTACTGTCGGCGCTGGAATGACAACATTAACTATGCCCTACGATTTGCCACAGAAAAAGGAATCAAAATCTATGGCTGGGGCTTGGGCTACAATCGGCATATAGGAAACAATACCCCACTGCCTATACTTGAACTATACCGCTTTACTTCACTGGGAATAAGGCATAGAGTGGGGGGCGTTCCTTTCGTTCCATGTGCTTCCTGTATGTCCGATCTGATTCAATATAAGGGAGCAACAGAACTCAATCCAGGAATCATTGAACACCTCGGCAATCAAATAACCGACCTGCCCTACCCAAAAGTCAACAATAAAGACTCCATGCAAAAAATCACTGACTTCATAAAAACCCATAACCCCATCATCACCAATACATATCACGGGGGCTACTGGACGACCCTCATTGGCAAGTCCCTAATCCTGTATAAGCCATTTTCTGAACGACACTACAACCAACTTGGCACCTATATCGAAACACATAGCCACAAACAAGTAAAGGCAGCAATAGACCACATGAAGCCACAAATCAAAGAATGCCTATCA
>JGI24709J26583_10004239_pt1 | contig 10950 bp, 4 predicted proteins | sample BioPla2DNA1_FD_26583 | JGI IMG/M metagenome (IMG submission 26583) | reverse complement strand
ACACACGGGGATTGTTACGTCTTATATCAAAGCAAGATAACCGTTAAGCCCAAGTTGCAGTTCCCCTACACACGGGGATTGTTACGCAATGGTAAATCGACTATCCTCAATCTGCTCAAGTTGCAGTTCCCCTACACACGGGGATTGTTACGCATAGAAATAACTGTACCCANCAGNNGCNTANNGGAGTTGCAGTTCCCCTACACACGGGGATTGTTACGGCTGTATTCTGTAAACCCTATAGTAAGTGGGTCTACACATGCAAAAGTGCGGATCTCTTAATAGGGATTAGTTGAAGGCCTTGAAGTCCGTATAAATACGTTATAGTTTCTTATGTTTACTTTAGGTTCGCACCTTAATAATTGAATTTAAACAGACGTTCAATGCATTCAAGAAAGTTTTTATCATATATTTCTTCCCGGATACCGTTGCATAGCCATTCTCTTTGTTTCTCAATCATATAAGCTTTATTATAAACTTTGCACTTTGCACCTTTATGAATGTTTTTCAGATGTATAATTGGCTCATTTATTACATCACCATTAATATCAAATTTTATTTCACCTGTATCATGTACCTTTCTCTCCCACTCAATTTTAATACGATAATCCTTTAAGAGCAAGTCATTTATGGTTTTTAATACTGCATTTTGGCGTTTACGGTCATAGTGTAGTAAGACACGTAAAGCATTAATCATTTCAATCAGTGATGGTTTATCAAAATTCCAAGATTGCGTAAAATGATTTAAATGTGCAATGGAATTTCTAATGTCCATTTTATTATACATATCATCTATTGTAAGTTCCTTATGCCAACATAACTTATATAATATTCCTTTCTCATTAGTATTGAGAATATTATTTAGTTCCCTTACTATATTCCTACTAAATATTCTATCAAGAATATTATTTCGTATTATTCCCTTGTTCTCTAAACTCTTTAACAAGAAATACATATCCCGTTCCCAATCTTGGGTATAGCCAATTAAACGTGCACAAAGATCAACATGAATTTGAAAAATTCTATAAAGAGATTCAAATGTGATCTTACGCTTTATTTGATTATATCTTGCTATTATTCTAAGATTCTCTTCATATTCTATTACTTTCTCAACAACATTCTTATCCTCAATATACCATAAGTTTTTATCCTTCATTTTTTCAATATTAGGAGATTTTAATCTAGCCCGTTCAAGCATTTTATGTAGTTCTTTTTGTTTGTTTTGAATTTCTTCAATTACTTCGCTTGTCTGAATGTATTCCTTAAAGTCATTTTCGGTAATACAATAATAGTTTTTAAACATGTTTTTATACAAAGGAAGTGGAACTGACCGTATTAACAGTGCCATGTGCTTTCTTGGTATAGGTGTTTTCTTATCCAATTGATAATAAAGATTCACTACTTCCGGGTTTTTCAAGGCTTTCACTTCAAAGAATTCTTTGAAATGCAATTGTATCATTACATTAAACACTGATTTCTTTTTCCCGTACAAACTATGGACTTCAGGTATAGTATAACGAACAAGCTCCATTAATTCTTCCAATTCTTTAAACAGTTCTATTTCATCTTCAATCTGATTACTGCGACCGTCAGGAAGCCTTCGTTCTATTAATGAACAGCGATAGCGTATAAATTGATGCTGTAATTTAGCGATTTCCCTTGCATCCAAAAGGCGTAAAAACAGGTAGAAACACAATAGGTCTTTCCTGTTTTTTATTTGATCTTTAATCTGCTCAAATGTATAAACTATAGTATTTCCATTCTCATCTGTTTTCATGTTAAATCTGCAAGCCATGGGAAACTTCCCTTTTTCTTTATCTTCGGGGAGCAGCTCTTCTAACGCATCATATATATCAACATCCTGTAAAGCAGGTTTCTGTAAAAAATCCCGATATCTTCCCATTAGTTTTTCTAAATAATCACCGAATGCCCATACGACAACATCTTGCATAAACCGTATATAATAATTATGGTCGGTGGTACCTTCATCCATCTCGTTTGCCTGTGCCATCTGCTCTCTTTGAATGATTTTTAGATAGTCGTCCAGAGATTCTCCCTGATAATCCGGAATTGCCTCATAACGATATGCTTTAAAATCTTTTTCATTATTATGCTTGCTGCTTTTATTCTTTTTTCCTCTTCTTTCTGATATTTTTTTTGCTTCTACACGATTCCATTCCTTTGTATTATTGATAAAGTTTGTAATCAATAATTCGTTTTTCTGAACCTCGGGCAAGAACGAATGATAATAAATAATTTGTAAAAGATTTTTATATGCAAGCAGACCTTGTTCATTATTTGGTATCTCAAGATACCATAATAAATCTTTTCTATTGACCTGCTCATCATGTTTATTATGTTTGTTCGGCTCCTTTTGATTTTCCTTTGCTCTATATCCTTTATTGAGGTTTACACCTTTTTTGTATATCTTTTTAAATGATGGAATCAAAGAATTCTGCGGCGAATAGAGAGTAAATTTAATACCGCATTTTTCAAAACACTCCGCAATATCACTGCCGGAATAATATTCGACAATACCCAGACTTCGTATCTTTTCACGGAATGCATTGTATAGGTTTTCTATGTCACGTGCAAAGAATTCTTCTACTCTGATATAGTTAATATTTACTGCATTAAGCATCTCTGGTAAAGTTACTTTTTTGTAGTGAAAACTACTATGTCTTATATGAGCAACACTCTTCCGAATCCTTTCAACCAAACCGATTAGTTTATTTATATCATCGCTGATTTTATCTTTATCATCTTTTGCTATTATCGAATAACAAGCAGCTAGTTTTTCTCTAAAGTATTTCTGCTTTATGTCATTAGATCTTAAATCATTATAATAGTTCCGTCTTAATTCTTTGTGTCTCTTACTTTCTAGTAAAATATCATCCACTATACTTTCTTCATTACTATTTATTCTTGTATCATTAATATCATAATAAAATGACGTCAAGCGGTTAATTCCCCAAGAAAGAGAAGCCATAAGAGACTTCTTGAAAGCTTCTTCAACTTGAATATATGAAAGTCCGTGCGAATTGAGAAAATCAACATCCCACGTTCCGTCATTATTAAAATAGTGTATTAGTTTTCCATGCTGAATTAGTCCCGATACTAACTGATTCATGATTGAGCGATTAACTTCTTTTTTAACAAAATTGAACTTACAGTATAATTTATAATTTTCTGCCTGACACAGTGCTTTATCGTAAGCATCTGTAGAATGTTTTCCTTTAACAGGGAAATATTTTTTAAAATGCTGCTCTACAGCCTTAAGAAACAATAAGAATTCCTCTTTTTCGCTGTTGTTTTCTGTGGAGTTAATCTCATGCTCGCTTCGTGCCTTCCCCTCCAAAGAAGAATTAGTATATCTCGTTTTTAGACTTCTATGATAATCCCGTATGGCTCCGGAAACAGTTCGGGAAATTAAACGGGCATTCTTATATTGTAAATCCTCAATAGCTTTGATTAAAGTTGACTCCAGTTTTTCATATTCGTACTTGTCCCAATACTTCTTAAGGATATTGTTATCGTCCAGTATTTTATACAGCCACTTCATTTTTTTACTTGAAGGAACCAGTCCGTTGCTTTGTAAAGAGAAAGGGATACGATTATTAGCAATTGACTTTATAAGCCGGTCTTTACTCTTTTGTATATCATCTTGAATCATTCTTTTAATTTTTTCTAATTCCAATATTATTTCGCTTTTTGATGTACCTGATTGAATTTCTCTTATTAATTCTTCAAATGAAACAGTTGAACCCGGAGCTTGTAATTCCTTCCCATATCTTGTTATATTGTTATTTATTAATATATCTATATCATTACCATCATCAACAATGGCCTCATAAAATATGCCTGTATCTTTATCGGTCAATCCTTTAACTATTTTATAAAAAGGGTTTTTTTCGTTATCTGCGTTTTTCAAGATACGTCCGCGGCATGAACGTTCAAAGTCCATGGCTTCTACAACGCATTCCGTATAATCACAATTTTCGGAATCCAAATATAACAAACCACGGGATATATTACGATAAAATGCAGCCTTTATTTTTTCACCTTTTCTTTCCTGACCTATCCTGCGCCTTGTCAGTTTCATAACACCCTCCCCTTCCATAATACGTTATTGTATTGTGAATTTTATCCATTGTCTATTAATGTTAAATTATCATATAAAAATGGAAATGTCAATGTAGTAAACGTCACAAAATTGGCATTTAGACAATTTTGTGACACTGCATATTAATAAATGATAATATTGCCGGAAAATGTCTGCCAGCGTTATAGTCTGAATTATTTTTTAAGGCTTGCTCATATTGATTATTGCATAGTTTAACATTTGCTAGTACTAAATTTATAAGAGGTTCATGCCAATATCATGAACCTCTCTATCTTTATAACTATTTAAAATAATACAGGTTATCTGTTTTCAAAATAATCATCCACATAATCCAGCATAGGTTGTATATAGTTGGCTCTTAACATCAAGAAATCCGATATGCATTTATAGCTGGCGTAGCCGCCATTTATGCTGTTATTTCTGCTGCCTGAACCGGGATACCTTTCAAAAAACTGATCAAACAATGGTTCGTAGACATCCTTAAATGTGTTTAATGCCTTGGAAGCTCTGCTATAATTGAAATGATTATCATTTAATGATAATAGGGTCGACTTAAACTCCTCTCTAAATCTCTCATTTGTCATAAGATATACGAAGACTAATACGGCAGGATTGTCTGTATCTCTATCCAGCATCCCATAAAGCTTATAATTATTCTCTTTAATTGTGTTGATGTAAGCATCATTTTTCCCGCTGACTCCTCCGAATTCAACGTCATAAAACACAAAACGCCACCTGCAGTCAGCATACGGATTAGCTTCATTCTTTTTTATTGTTCTCCACATGGACCAGTTCTTGCCGGGCCAGTCCCATTTATTGTTAATCCACATCTGTACGGCAAAATAATCTCTGGCAGACTCTACATCAACCAGCTTTGAGAATTCTTCATAATCTGCCGGGTCGGTTAAATCCTTATGGGTTTCAAAAAAATCAAGCAAATCCTCAAAATAATAGCTTACATCCTGTGTACCTTCAGGCAGTTCTCCTAAGTCCAGCTTATATCCGATATCGTAGGTTTCTGCATCTCCTTTATATAAGACAACATCATCTTTATTTACCCAATGCTTATATTCAAAATATTCTGCCTGATAGTCCTCCTGAAGCACATATAAGCCCCAATATTCGCCATTTATATATAAGACACAGGGTCTTGAGGTCTGTGTATCGCAGGCAAGGTCTTTAACAAGAGACTGCCAGTAGGTATCATTGAACTTCGATGTAAAGGCACAGTTTCCACCGTTTCTTAGAACTAGGGTCTTAAATCTCATTATAGTGTTGCCGTAATCATCCTTCAGATCTTCACCAAAAAAAGGATACACGAAGTTCTTCTCTCCATAATCATTTCTGGCATACAGTCTAAAACTTTTTTGAAGATCGGATCTTGAATAATTTCCCTGTATCCTGATGCCGCAATTCTGCTGAAGCCGGCAAAAGGTTTCGGTTCCGTCACTTTCAAAGAAATCAATATGAGCATTTCTCTCCCACTGCCTGCCTCTTTGCTTATAATTCGCATCAAGCTCTCTGGAAGTATGATCGGTAAGCTTATTTCCTGCTGCCAGATAATTCTTAAGTGCCTTGTCAAAAATCTCGCCCTTAACATATATTCCTGTCTTTTCATCGAACAGGTCTCCATAATCCATGGTAAGAGATATAACAGCAAGGCTTGTCCCGGCAGCCTTACAGCTTTCTTCAATACCTATTATGTGATCCTTCATATTTCCGATAAAATACGTATTGGTTACAACCTCGCTGTAAAGTCCCTGTCCGTCTAAAGCTGCTGCCCGGATAACCGTACATTTATCAACAGCTTCATCTGCAGGAGAATTGGGTAAATTATATGTAAATCCGTCCCTTGTTCCGTTAACACGAACATTAGCGGAATCAAACAGAAACTGATTAACAGCCGAGACATAATTCTTGTCATTACTTCGATCAGTAACCATGATTGGAGATTCATACTGCATTCTTGTGCTGCTTGTTATAGGATTGCTTCCATCTGTCGTATAATAAATAATCGCCCCACTGCTNCATTTTAACTCAAGCCCGAATTCCTCTTCATATAAACCACTGTCTTTTGAAAACTCGATTTTTACGGAAGACTTTTCAACCNGCTTGTCTTCAGATAAACTACTTTCCTCAAAAAATTTTTTTAATCCGGAAGTATTTCTGTCTGCCTCCGCCTTTTTATCTGAGCTTTCATTACTGCATGCTCCTAATGTAATCCCCATACATGTTATTATAATTAGCTGCAGCCATCTTTTATAATTAGTTTTCATCATAAGTTTTCCTTTCAGTTAACTGTCAAATCAATATGCCCATGCCAACTTTAATTATACTCCAGAAAAATGTTTAATAGAACACTGATTTCCAGCTATTTTTAATGTAATAATTAATCATACGCCAACTAATCTTACTGATTCTTTTTTACTATACAATAAATAATACTGTTTTTTTGATAAGTGCAAATCAGTTTTGGCATGGTATAATGAAATAAAAATCACGAAAGGTTATTCCCATGATACTATACTACGATACACACTTCGGCATCTTCAGAAACAGACCGAACAGATTTATTGCACATATAGACATAGACGGCAAGGAGGTTATCAGCCATGTCCCAAATACAGGCAGACTACGGGAGCTATTAGTTCCCGATGCCTCTGTTATGCTGTCCCATCATCCTTCAAAACACAGAAAGACTTTGTTTGTAGTTCAATTTGAGCAGGCTGCAGGCTTTTCACCTAACAAGTTAATGGATCCGGGCTTTGCGGAGAAAGTTGAAGAAGCCAAACATGTGGGAGTCGAGGTTTTATCCTACCGATGCGTTGTAAAGCCGGATGAAGTTAAGATTACAGATAAAATTCCTGTTATTTTATAGCATTATGTATTGTCTTTCTTATTATTGAATTGTCGAATAATGTTGAAAATTCATTTATTAAATAGTAAAATAGTAAATAAGCTTTGAGTGTATGTAAATGATCGCGAATAAACAGCTTAATAGGACTTAAAAAGGAGAAATATAATGCTAACTACATTAATGATTTCACTTTTATTCTTTGCTGTAGGTACGGTCGTGCTTACAAGTGGTGTATTTACATTGCAGAGCAATCTTAAAGCTTCAGTCAATAGAGCTTTTTTTGCACTTACAGCAACGATTACGATATGGTCTTGCGGCATGGCTCTGGCATTTATCTCGTCTGATATCGCAAGATGTGAAATCTTTTGGCGTATTTCATCGATAGGCTGGAGTACGGTCTATGCATTGCTGCTTCACTTTATTCTGATTATAACCGGCAGATTCTCTTCTTTTAATAAGCGGTTATTATATCTGTTTATCTATTTACCGGCTTTTCTTACATTATTTGCTTTTGCCGTTCCTAATAGATTGAATCCTTCTCCATATAATTTTCACATGACAAGATATGGCTGGATTAATGTGGCAAATAATAACATCTGGGACTGGATGTTCTATATTTACTATATAGGTTTTACACTCATGGGATTATGGTTATTGTATCAATGGGGCAAAAAATCACAAAATCCAGTTATAAAGAAAAAATCACGTATTATGTTTTTATCAATCATAATCGCTCTGATTCTCGGTACAATTACCGATGTCGTGTTAAACAATCTTTTATCTGAGCTGCCTCAGATGGCACCCATTATTTTGCTTATACCTACACTTGCCATTTTTCATGTCCTTCAAAAAGACAGCTTCAGCATAACAGAGGGTATTGACAAAAAAACCAGTTACATAGCCCTATACATTAGTGTTCTGATTTATATAATTCTTTCTGCCTTTCAAGTATTAATTTCAAATGACAGCTCTCCAATAGACTTTATAGTTCGGGACAAAACCATAATTAGAGCAATCATTGTTCAGATACAAATGTTTCTTTCTATATATCTTGTACTGAAAGAAAATCAACCGGGGTATATCTCTGCTGTAATAATGAACTCTATGAGCCTTGTAAGTGCGGTGGCATTTTTATTCAGATACAAATCAAGCACATCCCTGCCGGCTCTCATGTCTTATATAGGCATACTTGTGGTAATTACGCTAATCAAAGCTTATAAAGATAAGAATACTGCCTATATAAAGAGAATCAACACGCATGCATTCAGAGAAAAATTTTACACCAGTGTTTTTAATCAGGCACCGGTTGGAATAGCTATATTTAGTGAAGATGAATTTTCAAAAGATGAAGAATTCAATGATTTGAATATAAACCCGTCATACGAACGCATTCTTGGCCGATCAAAGAAGGAGCTGCAAAGAATAAATTGGTTAGAAATTACTCATCCCGATGATCTTGATGCTGATTTGGAATACTTTGAAAGGTTTAAAAAAGGAGAAATTGATTTATATTCGAGAGAAAAGCGTTATGTTAGACCGGACGGCTCCATTGTTTGGGTTGATATGCTTATATCCCGGTTTGCCAGTCTAAGCCAGAATCCCGGTGACCATGTTTGTATCATTACGGACATCACAGAGCGTAAAAAAATCGAAGAAACTCTGAAATACAACAGTGAACACGATATGCTTACAGGGCTTTATAACCGTTTTGTATTAGAGAAATTATTAGGGAAAGATTCTCTCTTTCCCAATTTGGACAAGCGGGCTTTAATTGGTATTAATCTGTCTGATATGCATGTCCTAAACCTTCGTTACGGATATCATTTCAGCCAAGGTCTTTTAAAAAACATTGCCGATTCTCTTAAGGTTTTTTGCAATGATAATTACTCATTGTTTTATATATTTGAATATGGATTTGCTTTTTATATAAAAAGTTACGGAAATGAAACGAATCTGACTGCATTTTGTAATGAAGTGTCAGAAATCTTAAAGTCATATTTATTTATGCATGGAATTGGAGTCGGAATAGGAATTCTACAGATAGACGATCCTATTATTCAGCGTGATTCTAATGAGCTGCTGCAAATGCTTATGAATACGAGTGAAGTGGCAGCAAAAGGTGCTGAAAATAACGTAAATATCCTGTTCCATAGCGAGGAATTAGATATTCAGATTACACGGGAGAGTGAGATAAGCCAGGAAATCACAGAAATTGCGGAAGGAATAAAGATGGAGAGACTTTATCTTCATTACCAGCCAATTTATGATATTACGACAGACAGTATATGCGGATTTGAAGCTTTGGCCAGACTAAACAGTGATAAATACGGCAGAATCAGTCCTATGGAGTTCATACCGATAGCCGAAAAAACAAGTATGATTTCTCCATTAGGGGAATATATCATCTTCCAAGCCCTTCAGTTTTTACAGAAATTAAAGGAAAATGGCTATGATACGATTAGCGTATCCATTAATATATCTACGATTCAGATATTGGAGGAAGGATTTGCCGACAAGTTTCTGAACATGATTAAAGATATGCATATTAACCCGTCGAATGTAGGTATTGAGCTTACTGAATCGGTATTTGCTACAGAAAGAGCGGAAATAAATGCGGTTATAAATACCCTTAAAGCTGCCGGTGTTAAAGTACTGATTGACGATTTCGGAACCGGATATTCCTCTCTTGCCCGTGAACAGGAATTAAATGTTGATTGTCTGAAAATTGATAAAAGCTTTATTGATAAATTGATTGTACTGAAGCCGGAAGAATCCATAACCATAGACATAATCTCCATGTCCCATAAGCTTGGCCACTGTGTCATAGCCGAAGGAGTTGAATATGAACAGCAGCTTAATTACTTACGGGAACATGGTTGTGACAGAATACAGGGATATCTTATCAGTAAACCTGTTGATGAGGATTCGGCATTGGCTTTTTTGGAAAAGTCCTCTAGTCAATCTTCCATCCGTCCAAATATTTCTCCTGATCCTCAGTGAGTTTATCAATTTCTACATTCCAATATTTAAGCAATCTTCTTGCTACCATGTTGTCAATCTCGTCCGGAACGGCTATTACACTGTTACTTAAGGTTCCTTTATTATTTTTAACTAAGTATTCTGCACTAAGTGCCTGTATCGCAAAGCTCATATCCATGATCTCGGCAGGATGACCGTCTCCTGCTGCTAGGTTAACCAATCTTCCTTCTGCAAGAAGGTATATCCAATTGTTATTATCCATTTGATAACCAACAATATTATGCCTTTCCTTGCGGGTGTTTTTTGCATTTTTTATTAATCTTTCCACTTCGATTTCCACGTTAAAATGCCCTGCGTTACATAGAATAGCGCCATCCTTCATTGTCTGCATATGCTCCAGTGTTATGACATCCTTACAACCGGTTACCGTAATGAATAAATCTCCGATCTTTGCGGCTTCCTTCATCGGCATTACATTGAAGCCATCCATTATTGCCTCTATAGCCTTAACCGGGTCTATCTCGGTAATTATGACATCTGCACCCAAGCCTTTGGCTCTCATGGCGACTCCCTTGCCGCACCATCCATATCCGCATATGACGACCTTCTTGCCTGCGACTATAAGGTTTGTCGTCCTGTTTATTCCGTCCCAAACAGATTGACCTGTGCCATAGCGGTTGTCAAACAGGTACTTGCATCTGGCATTATTTACGGCAACCATGGGGAATTTTAATAATCCGTTCTTCTCCATTGCCTTAAGCCTGATTATGCCGGTTGTGGTCTCTTCACAGCCTCCGATAACGTTGTTGGTCAGTTCAGGGTATTTATCGTGGATTAGGGAGACTAAGTCCCCACCGTCATCTATGATTATATTGGGCTTGCTTAGGATGACCTGTTGGATGTGGCTGTTATATTCCTCTGCGGTTGCATTATACCATGCGTATACATTCAGTCCGCATCTTACCAACTCCGCAGCGATATCATCCTGTGT
>JGI24709J26583_10004230_pt1 | contig 10965 bp, 7 predicted proteins | sample BioPla2DNA1_FD_26583 | JGI IMG/M metagenome (IMG submission 26583) | reverse complement strand
AAATTGGCGTATCGGCGTAAATTTTCGCTTTTGCCAAAGTTCGCTAACCATTGATTTTACTGACTTTTTCGCACGTCTTACTTATCTAATGACTTCATTGTCGGGAATAACAGTACATCCCTAATAGCCGCAGAATCGGTTAGAAGCATTACGAAGCGGTCGATTCCGATTCCAATTCCGCCCGTAGGTGGCATACCATACTCTAAGGCAGTAATGAAGTCCTCATCCATCTCATTGGCTTCTTCGTCTCCTGCTGCCCTAAGCGCTTCCTGTGCCTCGAATCTTACTCTTTGGTCCAAGGGGTCATTCAATTCAGAGAAAGCATTTGCCATTTCACGTCTGGTAATAAACAGCTCGAAGCGTTCCGTATAATCCGGATTATCCGGCTTTCTGCTTGCCAGAGGTGATATTTCTACAGGGTGGTCCATTATGAATGTAGGCTGAACCAGATGCTTCTCGACATATTCTTCAAAGAACAGATTTATAATGTCGCCCCTCTTATGTCTCTTCTCAAATTCAATATTGTGCTCCTTGGCAAGTGCCTTGGCAGAAGCCTCATCCTCAATCTCATTAAAATCAATATTAGCATACTTCTTAATGGCATCAATCATTGTTAGTCTCTCAAACGGCTTTGACAAATCAATCTCCTCACCGTCATAGATAACCTTAGTGGTTCCCAGCACCTTTTCGGCTACTGTACGGAACAGATCCTCCACCAGATCCATCATTCCATAATAGTCGGTATATGCCTGGTATAACTCAAGCAATGTAAATTCGGGATTATGCCTTACAGACAAGCCTTCATTACGAAATACTCTTCCTATTTCATATACACGCTCTAATCCGCCTACGATTAGCCGCTTAAGGTATAGCTCCAAGGATATTCTAATATATATATCCTGATCCAAAGCATTATGATGTGTACTAAAGGGTCTGGCTGCAGCTCCTCCTGCAGTAGGAACCAATACCGGTGTCTCTACCTCCATGAAATCCCTCTCATCCAAATAATTTCTTATTTCTCTTATTATTTGGGACCTCTTAATGAAAGTGTCTCTGACATCAGGATTAACAATTAAATCCACATATCTTTGACGGTACCTGGTGTCGGTATCCTTAAGGCCATGGAATTTTTCAGGTAATATCTGCAGACTCTTAGAAAGAAGAACTACGTTTTTGGCCTTTACCGATATCTCACCTGTATTAGTCTTAAATACTTCACCCTCTATTCCAACGATATCGCCGATATCATATTTCTTAAATTCGGCATAAGGCTCTTCACCGATTTCATCTCTTCTGACATAGGCCTGAATATCGCCCTTTAAATCTCTTATATTACAGAATGAAGCCTTTCCCATGACTCGCTTAGTCATAATACGACCGGCAATAGATACTATTTTTCCCTCAAATTTATCATAATCACCTGTTATATCGGAAGAATGGTTGGTTACATCATATTTCATTATCTGAAACGGGTCCTTGCCCTTTTCCTGTAGCTCAGCAAGCTTTGCCCTTCTGACCTTGAGCAACTCATTAATATCCTGTTCACTTTGTATTCTTTCATCAGACATGTTTTTCACCTCTTATGGATTAAACCGATATGGACTTCATAGTTTAAGTCCGTATCTTATATTAATTGGACTTTTGGATCTCTAATATCTTATATTGAATAACCTCTCCGTGGCTCTCAACATTTACTACCTCACCGTTCTTTTTACCGAGAAGCTGTTTACCAAGAGGAGATTCATTCGAGATTTTACCCTTTAAGCTATTAGCCTCTGTTGAACCGACAATTTTGTATGTCAACTCCTCCTTCAGCCCCATATCATAGATTCGAACCTTACAACCGATATTTATTACATCCACATTAACTTCATCTTCTATAACAACTTCAGCATTCCTAAGAATTTTATCAATCTCTTCTATTCTTGCCTCTATATCTCTTTGCTCGTCCTTAGCCGCATCGTATTCGGCATTCTCAGATAAATCCCCCTGCTCCCTTGCTTCCTTAATCTTCTGAGCTATCTCTCTTCTTTTATTAACCTTTAAATCATGAAGCTCTGCCTCTAACCGTTGCAAGCCTTCATAAGTTAATATGTTTTTCTTCTCAACCATAAAACACCCTTCCTCCATATTGCATTTTCTTTTAATTTCATACAATACATTCAACGTATTATATATCATCACTTGTTTATTGTCAACATTTGCTTATTGGTGCATAAAACATCCCCTTCAGCGTACATAATATCTTATCTTTATAGCATATAAAATATACAAGCCTTTTATGAATGTTCCATGGCAATCAATCGTATTTATTCCAATAGAAATATAGTCTTATAATAATTTACTAAAATATTCGCCAAAGTCAAAGGTGGCAAAATAATCCTCCGGTGTCTCGGCTCTTCGTATAAGCTGAACCGAATTATCCTCCTTCAAGAGCAGCTCTGCACTTTTTAATTTTCCGTTATAGTTATAGCCCATGGAAAAGCCATGAGCACCGGTGTCATGTATAACTATCAAATCACCAACATCAATCTTTGGCAGCATTCTGTCGATGGCAAATTTATCATTATTTTCACATAACGAACCGGTAATATCATATTTATAATCGCAAGGAGCATCCTCCTTACCCATAACCGTTATATGATGATATGCTCTGTACATTGCAGGTCTCATCAGATTGACGGCACAGGCATCGAGTCCTATATACTGCTTATATATATTCTTTTCATGTATAGCAGATGCAACCAGATGGCCATACGGTGCCAGCATATATCTTCCAAGCTCTGTATATATGGCTATATCTCCCATTCCCGCAGGGACGAGTATTTCCTCAAATGCTTTTCTTACTCCCTCTCCAATAACCATAATATCATTGGGCTTCTCATCGGGAAGATACGGAACTCCAATGCCTCCGGAAAGGTTAATAAATTTAATATTAACACCCGTCTTATCGCGAAGCTCTACAGCCAGCTTAAATAAAACACCTGCCAGAGTAGGATAATATTCGTTAGATAACGTGTTACTGGCAAGAAAAGCATGGATGCCAAATTCTTCGACTCCCTTATCCTTAAGTATACGGAAGCCTTCAATCAACTGTTCCTTGGTAAAACCGTACTTGGCATCTCCGGGGTTATCCATTATTCCGTTTGTCGTGGTGAATATGCCGCCTGGGTTATATCTGCAGCTTATAATCTTAGGAAGCCCTGCTACCCTTTCAAGAAACTCTATATGTGTAAAGTCATCTAGATTAATGACTGCATTTAGCTCTCTTGCCATCATAAATTCCTCAGCAGGAGTTACATTGGAGGAGAACATTATATCCTCTCCCTTATAGTCTAAAGCCTTAGCCAGCATCAATTCTGTCAAAGAGGAACAATCCACACCGCAGCCTTCTTCCTTTAATATGTTTATAATATAAGGGTTTGGTGTAGCCTTTACTGCAAAATATTCCTTAAATCCTTTGTTCCATGCAAATGCTTCCTTTAATTTTCTGGCATTTTCCCGAATTCCCTTCTCATCATAAATATGAAATGGTGTGGGATATGTCTTGACTATATCCTTTAGTTGCTCCAACGTAACAAACGGTTTTTTCATTGGCATCCTCCTATATCGGTTAATAGCTGATATTCTCCTGATTTAACACATTGAATGAAATCATTTATGCTTTCCAATGGCCTATTAAATCCCATTCCGTTTAGCGTTTTTTCAATGCCATGAGCATCTGTTCCTGCAAACGCAGGCAGGTTATGTTGCTTTGCATATTCGGCGGCCTGCAAGTCAGATTCAGGCCTTTTGTTGCCGCCATTGTATGTCTCCACGGCATCTACATATTCAGGAAAAAGACGAATCTCCGGAATATATGACCTGACTCTGAAGGGGTGTGCATGAACCACATATCCCCCCGCCTCATGAACATAGTTGTATTGCTCTTCTATCGACCAATAAAGCATTTCAGGATGTTTTCTCATCCATTCATGATCCAATCCATATATTAAGAATTCCGTACCTCTATAATTGGATTCCCATCCGAAGAATACGGTCAATCCCAGACGTTCTCCTTCTTTCTTGGCATTCTCATAACCACTGCAAAAGAGGTCTATTCGTTCATCCCAAGGTAAGTCTTTGGGAACTCCGGTATTTCCATTAAAAAAATGATCAGTAACAATTATGCCGTCATACCCTGCATCCTTATAAAATCTGACTTGTTCTGCTCCTGATCTTAATGAGCATACACTTGCTTCACTGGTATGCAGATGGGTCTCGTATACGTATAAGCCCACAGTTGCACCTGCCTTTCTAAACCTGCCTACAAAACCAGTCTAATATAAATTATCTATATTAATTCTGAGTAATGTTCACATTATACATTATTTTTTATAATTTTCAAACATATTAAAAACCGTTTCATAAGTGCAGACTATATTATAGTACAAATTTAAAATTTATGCTACCTTTTTAAAAATAAATAAAATACTTACACCTTTGTCGGAGGTAAAATTACTAGAAAAATACAAAGTCTTGTGTTATAATCATTTAGAATAATCTACATATAGAATACTTGTTAAAGGGGAAGATGAACCATGGAACAATATAGCGGAAATCAAATAGTTGTGTTAGAGGGGCTTGAAGCAGTCCGCAGGCGTCCCGGAATGTATATAGGAACCACCGGATCCAGAGGTCTACATCACCTTATTTGGGAGATTATTGATAATGGAATTGACGAGCATTTGGCAGGCTATTGCAATCAGATTGACGTAACGGTTCTAAAGGATGGAGGTATCGAAATTGTCGATCACGGACGCGGAATTCCGGTAGATATTCATCCTATTAAGAAAATACCTACTCCCCGTGTTGTCTATACCACCCTTCATGCAGGAGGAAAATTCGACAGTACTGTATATAAAGTATCAGGCGGTCTTCACGGTGTCGGTGCATCGGTCGTAAATGCTCTTTCCAAGCGTATGCTTGTAGAGATAAAAAGAGATGGTAAGATATATCGGGATGAATATGCAAACGGCGGTAAACCAATAACCAAATTGGAAAACGGTTTGCTTCCGGTAGTCGGTAAATGCAATAAATCAGATACAGGAACGAAGGTCACTTTCTATCCGGATGATACAATCTTTGAATCAGTAGAATTTAAGGCTGATGTGATTCAAAAAAAGCTAAAGGAAATAGCATTTCTTAATAAAAATCTGTTACTTACTTTTAAGGATGAAAGAATAGGTGTCTCAAAAAGCTATATAGAAGAACAAGGAATCAAAAGCTTTGTCTCCTATCTCACCAGGGATATGAATGTACTCCACGAGGAGCCCATATATTTAGAAGGTACCAGCGGTGATATAGAGGTTGAAATATCCTTCCAATATACCGATAATTTTGCCGAGCAAATTAACTCATACTGTAACTGTATAAATGTCGTGGACGGAGGAACTCTGGTAACGGGTTTTAAGACAGGCCTTACCCGTGTCATGAATCAATATGCAAGAGAACTGGGTATATTGAAGGATAAGGATGACAATTTTGACGGCAAGGATATCCGTAACGGAATAGTTGCCATAGTATCGATTAAGCATCCGGATCCACAGTTTGAAGGACAGACAAAGACCAAGCTTGGTAATACCGATGCCAAGACAGCAGTTGATGAAGTCTTCTCACAGGAGGCACAGCGTTGGTTCGATAAAAATATAGAGGTACTGAGGACCATTCTCGACAACTCGATGAAGTCCTTTAATGCGAGAAAAGCCAGCGATAAGGCAAGAACCGCAGTATTAAAGCAGCTTAACGATGTGGATACAAGGAGTAAGCTTGCTTCCTGCTCCTCAAAAAAACCCGTGGAATGTGAATTATATATAGTAGAGGGTGATTCCGCAGGTGGTACGGTAAAAGCGGCCAGAGACCGTCGTACCCAGGCAGTACTGCCCCTAAGAGGTAAAATTCTGAATGTGGAAAAAGCCACGCTTGAGAAAATCTTAGTAAATAACGAGATTAAATCTATGATAGCCGCTTTTGGATGCGGAATAGGTGATGAATTTGACATATCGAAACTTAATTACGATAAAATCATTATTCTGACAGATGCCGATGTGGACGGTGCCCATATAAGCACACTGCTTCTTACCTTCTTCTATCGTTTCATGCCGGAGCTTATATCCGCAGGTAAGGTGTATAAGGGACTACCCCCTTTGTACAGAGTCGAATATGAGGCTATCGTTAATAACAAAAAGAAGAAGGAATCAAAATATCTGTTTAATGATTTCGAACTGGAAAAGTTCCGAAAGAACGATGATTATAAAATCCTGAATATACAGAGATATAAAGGTCTTGGGGAAATGGATGCCCATCAGCTTTGGGAAACCACTCTGAACCCGGCCTCCAGAGTATTGGCAAAGATTACAATCAGTGACCATATAGAAGCCGATGAGATTACGAGTACCCTGATGAGCAGCAATGTTCCTCCGAGACGTACTTTCATAATGGAAGAGGCAAAATACGCTAAGCTGGATGTATAAAATCCCAGTTAATTATATTATACCGCCTATAACGGCAAAATAACGGGAGGTAACAATGAAACATCAACTTCAACAAGAACAAGTTATACAATTAGATTTTTCTGAGGAAATGAAAATAAGCTTCCGCGATTATGCCATGAGTGTTATCGTAGCCAGAGCTATTCCGGATGTAAGGGATGGCTTAAAGCCTGTTCAGCGAAGAATCTTATATTCAATGATTGAACTGGGACTGGATCCGAATAAGCCCCATAGAAAAAGTGCCCGTATTGTCGGTGATACCATGGGTAAATATCATCCCCATGGTGACAACTCCATTTACGATGCCTTGGTACATATGTCCGAGGATTATTCTCTTATGGTTCCCTTGGTGGACGGGCATGGTAACTTTGGGTCTATCGACGGAGACGGTGCTGCGGCCATGCGATATACCGAAGCAAGGCTTTCTCCCGGTGCCATGGCGCTGTTGGATCATTTGGAGAAGGGCTTAATAGACTTTAAGCCTAACTTTGACAACAGCGAAAAGGAACCCGTCGTACTTCCGGCTATGGTTCCAAATCTACTGATTAACGGAACAACCGGTATTGCGGTAGGTATGGCGACAAATATACCGCCCCATAACCCTGATGAGGTGATTGAGGGAGTAATAGCATACATGGATAATCCGGATATCACCACACAGGAGCTTATGAATTATATTCCCGCTCCTGATTTTCCTACCGGCGGAACCATTATTAATGTTGATGATATGGCTAAAATATATGAAACCGGTGAAGGGAAAATAAGAATCCGGGCAAAAGCAGAAATAGAAAACGGTGATTACGGCAGAAAGAATATCGTTATCACAGAGATCCCATATACTGTTGCCGGAAATAAAACAAAGCTCGTCGAGAGTCTTTCTGCTTTGATTAAGGATAAGGTATTTGATGAAATTCATGACGTAAGGGACGAATCCTCCAAGGAGGGTATTAGAATTGTCATAGAGGTCAAAAAGGACAGGGATATTGAAAACCTTCTAAACGGTCTCTATAAAAAGACGGTGATGGAGGATACCTATTCCGTTAACCTCTTGGCAATCAAGGATCAGCAGCCAGTAATCTTCAGCCTGAAAGGCCTTATACAGGAATTCGTGGATTTCCAGGTTGAAATATATACTAAGGAATATAACTACCTGCTTGACAAGGCAGAGAAACGCTTGGAGGTAGTAGAAGGCTTAATTAAGGCAACCGATGTGATTGACCTTATTATTGAGGTTCTTCGCGGAAGCTCCTCAGTTAAGCAGGCTAAGGCATGTCTTATGGAAGGCAATACAGATGATATTAAGTTCAAGTCTGAGGCATCAAAGAAAGAAGCAGCCACCTTTAGCTTCACCGAAAGACAGGCAGACGCTATACTTGCCATGCAACTATCAAAATTAATCGGACTGGAAATTCTTAAGCTCCATGATGAGGAGGGCAACTTAAGGGATTCTATCAAGGAATATGAAAAAGTACTCGGGAGCAAAAAAGAATTATTTAAGGTAATAAAACAACGCCTGAATGAATATAAGAAGATCTTCCACTCCCACCGCAAGACCATGCTAATTAATACAAAGAGCGAGGATTATGTGGAGGAAATCAAGGTAGAGGATAAATATGTGCTTATAGACCGCTTCGGCTATACCAAATCCTTGGATTCTGCAAGCATCTCAAGAGTTCTTGAGGAAAATCTCAAAGAATATAAATATATAATTCAGATGAAGAACACGGACAGGCTTTGCTGCTTTACAGATGGAGGCAATATGTTCCAGGTTAAAGCCGAGAATATACCACGGTGTAAAATGAAGGACAGGGGTGCATTAATCCAAACACTGTGTAAGCTGGATAAGGAGGAGGTTATTCTTTATACATCCTTTGAACAGCTATTTGAATCTCAGCTTCTGTTCGTAACCAGAAACGGATATATTAAGCAGGTCTCCGGTGCTGAATTTGAGACAAACCATTCTCAAATAAGTGCCACGAAGCTGGAGGAAGGGGATAAGGTTATTGGCATAACTCTATTATCAGCAGGAGATGTTCTGGCAAACAATCAAAAGGTCATTATTCTTACAGATAACGGTCTGTCTCTGGGCTTCCCGCTTTCGGAGGTGTCAGAACTCAAGAAAAACAGCCGGGGTGTAAGGGCAATTAAGCTGGATAAGGATGATAAGGTATGCTTCGGAATTGCAGTCAATCAAAGTACGGAAACCTTTGAATACAACGATAAGGTATATAATGCCAAGAAGGTTAGAATGCGTAAGCGTGCAGATAAAGGTCAAAAAGCTAAATTATAAAAATAAACAGGCCCTATCTTTTGTCAGTTGCAAAGATAGGGCTTGTTCAGGGGTAATAAAAAGCAGGTATTAGATTATCTTCTTTTCTATAAAATCAGCGGATAGACGAATACTCTCTTTTGTTTTAGTTAAGTCATATCTAAAATAAGAATCCTGTTGTGCCATATAAGCCTTCGTATGGGAAACTCCAAGCTTCTTTACCAGCTCCTCCATACGGGATGCTAAATCCTCGAGGGTAAACAAATACTCAAAAAGATTGTTTTCGAACGATTTGTCCTCATTCAGAAATGCTACCTCCAGCTGATATGAAAGCTCGGCAATAGATGTTCCTCCAATGGTTGTCATCATTCTTCTTAAGGTTTGAGTAATCATCCTTAAGCCTTCATATTCGCTTGTCTCAGCCATTGATTTAAGAATCGGCAGCTTCGACTTAACACTTTTAAGCGTAGATAATAATGCCTTCGAATAATTCTCTATATTACAAAGGTAATAATGATACCCTGTGTCAAAATCGATCTCAGGGACAATTTCAANCAAATTTCTTATCATATGTTCGTTCATGCTTATCACTCCATGCTTAGCCATAAGAATGATATATGTACCATATATTGTAATAACATGGTATTATAATATCATCATATAGTATATTTGTAAATAATAATTCTAATAAATGAGCATATTTTCCTATATAAGTAATTAATGTAGAAAAATGCAGGCATTTATGTTATTAAGTAGAAAAGTATCACATATTAAATATCGGTTTAAATATATAATAAATTAATTATTTCTTATAATAACTTATAAATTGAATAAACAAAAATAATATGGCTTAAAGCCTGATAGGTCTTGTTATTTATAGTAAAATGAGGTATTATAAATCATAATTTTTTAGGAATCACATCATATTAGGAGGTTGGAAAGTGGAAAAAGAGTTAATCATAATACTGGACTTTGGCGGACATAACAGTCAGCTCATTGCCAGACGAATAAGAGACTACAATGTTTATTGTGAGGTACTGCCCTATAATACCGATTATGAGAGAATAAGGAGCATGGCTCCGAAGGGAATTGTATTTAACTCCAATTCAACAGGATATGACACACGGATAGATAATCTTGGCGTTCCTATCCTTAAAACCTGTGACGACAACTTAAACCGGCTTAAAGACTTCCTGTATGATGAATGTGGATGCAGCGGAAGCTGGAATATGACATCCTTTGTTGAGATGTCCATTAAGCAATTAAAAGAAAAAATAGGCGACCGAAAAGTACTCTGTGCCTTATCCGGCGGAGTTGATTCCTCTGTAGCGGCTGTCATGATTAGTAAGGCAGTCCATAAACAGCTGACCTGTATCTTTGTAGACCATGGTCTTCTAAGAAAGAATGAGGGAGATGAGGTTGAGGAAATATTTACAAAGCAATTTGATGTTAACCTTATTCGTGTAAATGCTCAGGAACGTTTCTACAACAAGCTTGCCGGTGTTACAGACCCCGAGAAGAAGAGAAAAATAATCGGTGAGGAATTTATCCGTGTATTCGAGGAAGAAGCAAAGAAAATAGGAAAGGTGGATTACCTTGTTCAGGGAACCATCTATCCTGACATCATAGAAAGCGGAGTCGGTAATTCGAAGGTAGTTAAAAGTCATCATAATGTAGGCGGACTTCCCGATTATGTTGACTTTAAAGAAATCATAGAGCCACTGAGGGATTTATTCAAGGATGAGGTCAGAAAAGCCGGTCTAGTGCTGGGCATACCTGAAAATCTAGTATACCGTCAGCCATTTCCGGGTCCGGGACTTGGCGTTCGTATCATCGGCGAAATAACCGCAGACAAAGTAAAAATCCTACAGGAAGCCGATCATATATACCGCGAAGAGATAGCAAAGGCCGGTCTCGACAAACAAATAAGTCAATACTTTGCCGTACTGACCAATCTCAGAAGCGTCGGCGTTACGAATGACGAAAGGACCTATGACTATACAGTTGCCCTTCGTGCCGTAACCACCACAGATTTCATGACTGCAGATTATGTTGAAATCCCCTGGGATATCTTACGCAAAATTTCAAATCGCATTGTGAATGAAGTAGAGCATGTGAATAGAGTCTGTTATGATATCACGGGTAAACCACCGGCAACGATTGAGT
>JGI24709J26583_10004225_pt1 | contig 10978 bp, 11 predicted proteins | sample BioPla2DNA1_FD_26583 | JGI IMG/M metagenome (IMG submission 26583) | reverse complement strand
GTTAACGTGGTTTTACCATGGTCAACGTGACCAATTGTCCCAATATTAACATGGGTTTTTGTTCTTTCAAATTTTGCCTTGGCCATTAATAATCCCTTCCTCCTTTAATAAATAGCGGCAGATATTAAGATTATGTAACCCGATCTGATTGTACCGCTTCTGCTCAAAACATTTTACAATATTAAAAGAGATCTGTCAAATATTGAAAAATAAAAATGGTGGCGGCGCAGGGACTTGAACCCCGGACACTGCGGGTATGAACCGCATGCTCTAGCCAGCTGAGCTACGCCGCCACAAAAATCTGTCAAATTTTTTAATTAACATGGAGCTGACGACCGGGATTGAACCGGTGACCTTATCCTTACCAAGGATACGCTCTACCGACTGAGCTACGTCAGCAAACTAGTTTGGTTGCGGGAGAAGGATTTGAACCTTCGACCTCCGGGTTATGAGCCCGACGAGCTACCAACTGCTCCATCCCGCGACATTTAAAACATTAGATAACCGGCCCAATCAATAAAGGAGCCGGTCCGTTGACAAATAATATTATATAATAAAACCAAGATTAAGGTCAAGGGTTATTAGTCTTTTTATATATCTTTTTTTATAATTTTTGCTGTTGGTCGCGTTTTTCCAAATAACGCTCCAGTTTTNTTTTCACTCTCTGTAAAGCATTATCAATCGATTTAACATGCCGCTCCAAATCTACAGCAATTTCCTGATAACTCTTCCCTTCGAGGTAAGACATTAAGACTTCCCACTCTAAAGAACTTAAAATCTCACCCATCTTTTCTTCGATATCACAAAATTCTTCTCTGCTAATAATTAGTTCTTCCGGATCTGTTATTTTAGTTCCGGACAGAACATCAAGCAAAGTACGATCCGACTCTTCATCATATATAGGTTTATTTAAAGAAACATAGGAATTTAACGGAATATGCTTCTGGCGAGTAGCCGTCTTTATCGCCGTAATTATTTGCCGGGTCACACATAATTCAGCAAAAGCCCGAAAAGAGGACAGTTTATCAGGGCGAAAATCCCGTATGGCTTTATATAGTCCAATCATACCTTCTTGAATGATGTCTTCTCTATCCGCACCAATCAAAAAATAAGAACGAGCCTTAACCCTTACGAAATTCTTGTATTTATAAATCAAATACTCTAAGGCAGAACTATCTCCATTGTGTACTAATTCCACTATATACTCGTCTTCTAAAAATTCAAAAGAATCTAATCCTTTTGGCTGTGCACCCGAACTCATCCGTTTATCACCCCTACCAAAGTTACAGCTATTAGCCATAGCTTGTCTGCCATTTTGCAAATATTATACCCTAATTTTCCTACAGACGTCAAGATATTCTTGCCTCTGTGAACACTATCTGTGAAGAAGAAGAGAGCTAAATCAGACCGCGTTGTCGCACAACTTCATAAAAAAGCAGGGCTCCAGCCACAGATACATTTAAAGAATTAACATGTCCCAGCATAGGAATGTTTACTAAAAAATCACATTTCTCTCGTACTAATTTCCCCATGCCTCTTCCCTCACTACCCAGTACTACCGCCAATGGCCCTCGCAAATCTGCCTCAAAGTATTTTTGTTCAGCCTGTACATCAGTACCTACAATCCAGCAACCTTTCTCCTTTAAACGTTCCATTACCTGAGGAAGATTAGGGACTCGAGCCACGGGAACATACTCAACCGCCCCGGCCGAAGACCTGGCCACAGTGGTAGTCAAGGATACCGAACGATGCTTAGGAATAATCACACCATGCACACCTACCGCATCAGCAGTTCTTAAAATCGCACCTAAATTCCGTGGATCTTCCAAGCCATCCAAAAGCACAATAAAGGGGTCTTCCCCTTTTTTTATTGCTCCCTCCACAATATCTTCCCAGTCCACATATTCCTTAACCCCTGTCTGAGCCACAACTCCTTGATGTATATGGCCTTCTACCAGAGAATTAAGCTTTTCTTTAGCCACAAATTGAAAAGGGATTTGTCTTTCACGGGCTAAATCCATAATTTGCTTAACAGTATTTCTTTTAAGACCCTCTGCAAACATAATTTTGCTCAAGGGTCTTCGCGCTTGCAAGGCCTCTAAGACAGAATTTTTTCCGGCAATATATTCCTCATTTTTATTCACCTTGTTCATCCTCATTTCTCTGCAAAAGATAACTGATAATTTCTTGTAATCTTTGCTCCTGTGCAGATAAAAATAAATAGCCAATCAATGCTTCAAACCCGGTACTTAAGCGGTATTCTACCACTCCGACGTTTTTAGGCACATGGGCACCCTTAGCATTGCGCCCTCTTCTTACTACGTTTTTCTCTTCTTCTGTCAACACAGACTCAAGTTGATGCAAGAAATCAGCCTGAGTAACAGCCTTAACTAAAGAAGTGGCATGATGATGAAGCTTGTCTACTTTTAGCATGCCTTTATTCACTAAATGCAAACGCACATATAGCTCATAAACAGCATCTCCTACATAAGCTAAAACCAGAGGCGGTAACTCCTTTGGGTTTTTGCGTAGCTCCCCCCACACAATTAAGCCTCCTCTATTATCTATAGTTCATTATATATATTTATATATATTTCCATCTTACACCTTGGGGTGTATCTTCTAATACTATTCCCTGCTTTTTCAATTCATCCCGAATTAAATCAGCCATTTGATAATTCTTATGAGCTCGTGCTTCCTGACGTACCTTGATTAATATTTCCAATAAACCGGTAACCAGACCGCTATCCTCTTTAGTATCCTTTTTCCCCAATTCTAAACCTAAAATTCCGGCTAACTGTACAAACTTATCTGCCACTTCCTTTAAGAAAGCCTTTTGTTCAACACTTATTGACTTTCCGGTCAAAGCATGATGCAAACTGTTTAAAGCTCTGGCTAAATCAAAAAGAACCGCAAGGGCTAACGCTGTATTAAAATCATCATTCATGGCTTCTCTAAAACGCTGTTCAAAGCTAGGAAATTCTTCGCTGAATTTAGTCCAAACTTCTGTCTGTACAGGCTCTCCCTCTCCGGCTTGTGCTCTCGTTTCCTGTAAGAGACGATAGGCAGTTACTAGTCTTTCTAATCCTTTACCAGCCACTTCCAGCTTTTCATCATCAAAATCCAAAGGACCACGGTAATGTGTAGATAACAGATAAAAACGAACAATCTGTGGCGCATACTTCTCTGTAATCTCCCGCAAGAGAAAGAAATTGCCTAATGACTTAGACATTTTTTCCTGATTAATGGTGATAAACCCATTATGCAGCCAATACTTAGCCATGGGGGCATCATGTAAAGCTTCTGACTGAGCAATCTCATTTTCATGATGGGGAAAGATTAAATCTAATCCCCCTGCATGTATATCAAAACTTTTCCCTAAAAACTTGGTGGACATAGTTGAACATTCAATATGCCAGCCCGGGCGTCCCGCTCCCCACGGACTTTCCCAGCTAGGTTCTCCGGGTTTGGCTTTTTTCCACAAGGCAAAATCACCCGGGTGCTTTTTTCGTTCATCTACATCAATCCGAGCCCCCGCTTGCATATCCTCCAAAGATCTTTTCGAAAGTTTCCCGTATTCTTTAAATTTGCTTACGGCAAAATAGACATCCCCTTCAACTTCATAAGCATACCCTTTCTTTACCAAACCAGCAACAAAATCGATAATGTCCTGCATGTTCTGACTTACCCGCGGATGAACCGTGGCCCTCCGCACATTAAGAGCATCTGCATCCACAAAATATTCCCGAATGTATTTTTCTGACAACTCCAGAGCCGAGATCTGCTCCTCTTGAGCTCTTTTAATAATCTTATCATCCACATCGGTAAAATTTTGCACAAAAGTAACTTCATAACCAAGATACTCCAAATAACGGCGAACCGTATCAAAAACCACCAGCGGTCTGGCATTCCCCAAATGAATATAATTATACGTAGTGGGTCCACAGGTATACATTTTTACAACCGGCGGATTTAAGGGGGTAAATACTTCCTTTTGTCCCGTTAAGGTATTATAGACCTTTAAGCAATCTTTACTCACTCTGTTTCGACTCCTTTTCTGCTAGTTTTGTCTCCATCTCTTCTAAACGTTTACGAAGATCTAATAAAATATCGGCAACGGGGTCAGGCAATTTGTTATGCTCAAGATCAACTTTAACCTCAGCCTCTTTTTTCACAACCCGTCCGGGAACACCTACCACCGTAGAATTGGGGGGAACTTCTTTTAAAACAACAGAACCGGCACCTATCTTCACATTATCCCCCACTTTAAAGGAACCCAAAACCTTAGCTCCCGCACTGATCACCACATTATTACCAATGGTCGGATGGCGCTTCCCTTTTTCCTTGCCGGTACCACCTAAGGTCACGCCTTGATAAATGGTCACATTATCTCCGATTTCAGTAGTCTCCCCAATCACTACACCGGCTCCGTGATCGATAAAAAATCCCTCTCCAATCTTTGCACCCGGATGGATTTCAATCTGAGTCAAAAAGCGACTGATCTGAGAAATGATCCGCGCTAAAAGAAACCACTTTTTATTGTATAGCTTATGAGCCAATCTATGCAAAATAATGGCATGAAAACCGGGATAACAAAGAATAACTTCCAAACTACTCTTGACCGCCGGATCACGTTCAAAAACTACTTGAATATTTTTCTTTAGCCATCCCATCTTTATTCCCTCCTCAATGTAGACAAAACCACTACTGTTGAACTCTTAACAACTATCTGTCTACATAATAAAAACATATTTATTACCGCCTCATAAATAAAAAATCCCGCCTCTAATACAGAGGCGAGATGCTCGCGGTTCCACTCTGTTTGAGAATAAGTACACAACCGGACAGATTCTCTAACTATACTTATCCCAACTCTATCTGCCTTAACGCGGCAATTTACGGTAAAACCCTACATACAAGTAATAATAAATCCCCATGTATTTCGGGTTTACAGCTCCAGGGTGCACTTTCATTCCCGTTTCTCAGACAGGCTTACAGCCGGTGACCCGTCCTCTCTAAGAGATAACGGCAAACTACTTCTCCCTATCTCAGCCTTTGCCAGATATTAACTGCTTATATTGTATTATATTGTATTCAAAAAATTAATTTATAAACTAGTATATGCATGACTAACCACTTTTGTCAACAACTAACCTTTTTTAGTGCTCGTTCAATACGCCGTAAAGCTAAATCTTTCCCTAAAATCCCAATAATTAAAAATAGATCAGGGCCGTGTTGTTGTCCGGATAAAGCTACACGAATGGGCATGTACACAAATTGCCCTTTTAATTTTAACTCTTTCATGATGGACTTGAGCATCGTCTTTACTGTCTCCGGGGTAACCTCATCTAAGGCCGCCAATTTATCTTTAAATGTCCTCAGCACTAAAGGACAAGTTTCCTGCTCCAATACTGCGGCCGCTTCTTCATTCTCAAAGTGCACCTCTTCCCCTACTAAGGTCTTAATCTGCTCTGTAACATCCTTAATCTTCGAGAGCCGCTCCTGAAAAGCTGACATTACCAGTTTAGCCCATTCCCTTTCTTCCGGCGAAGGATTTTCGGAAAGATATCCCTCTTTAATTAAATAGGGAACCGCTAATTCTACTAAACGCTCTACTGAACTTTCCCGGATATACATCCCATTGATCCACAGCAGTTTTTCCAGGTCAAAAACTGCCGGATTCTTAGCCACTCTGTCCAGGGAAAATTGTTGAATGATCTCCTCTAAGCTTAATATTTCCTTTTCCCCTTCCGGAGACCAGCCTAAAAGAGCTAAAAAATTAACGACAGCTTCCGGCAAATAGCCTTCTTCCTTATACTGCACTACGGAAGTTGCCCCATGACGCTTACTCATTTTACTCCGGTCTTTACCTAAAATAAGGGAAATATGGGCAAATTGAGGCACTTTAAAACCAAGTGCTTCATAAAGTAAAATCTGCCGTGGGGTATTAGACAAATGTTCTTCAGCTCTGACCACATGACTAATCTTCATTAAAGTATCATCAATAACTACCGCATAATTATAGGTAGGAATACCGTCTGATTTAACAATAACAAAGTCACCGATTTCCTCGCTCTTAAAAACAACCTGCCCTCTTACTAAATCATTAATAACAATTTCCTTATTCTCCGGAACACGAAAACGCACTACAGGTTTACGTCCTTCTGCCTCACACTTCTGTTTTTCTTCAGGAGTAAGGTCACGGCATTTACCGTTATACATCGGGTTACCGCCTTGAGCTAAAGCCTCCTGTCGTTGTTGTTCCAATTCCTCTTCCGTGCAATAACAATAATAAGCCATTCCTTTGTCCAAGAGCTGCTGCGTATATTGACGATAAAGATCCAATCTCTCCATCTGCCGGTATGGACCATATGCCCCACCCACATCAGGACCTTCATCCCAGTTAATCCCTAGCCATTGCAAAGAATCCAAAATATTGTTCTCTGATTCTCGACTGGATCTTTCCAGGTCCGTATCCTCTATTCTCAGAATAAGCTTTCCACCTAACTTTCTGGCCAGCAAAAAATTAAAAAGTGCGGACCGTGCACCCCCAATATGTAAAGGTCCCGTAGGGCTGGGGGCAAATCTTAAACGTATTTCTTCCATTTTGTAAATATCCTCCCCATCCAAAGATAATCTCTATTTGCTAACATCTATTATTAGCTAACATCATTTTTTTGAATTAAACAACAAGCATATGCGGCAATACCTTCCTTCCTGCCGGTAAAGCCAAGCCCTTCTGTCGTTGTAGCCTTAATACTCACCTGTTCGGGCGATATTTCCAAAATATCAGCAAACTTATTTCTGATTTTCTCCCGATAAGGGGCCAGTTTCGGAGCTTGGGCTACAAGAGTACAATCCAAATTAAGGCAAGTATAACACTGCTGCTTTAGTGTTGCAACTACCTGTTTTAATAAATCTAAACTGGAAGCATCCTTATAACAACGATCACTATCCGGAAATAACTCACCAATATCACCCAAAGCCGCAGCACCCAAAAGCGCATCCATCACTGCATGTGTAAGCACATCGGCATCAGAATGACCTAACAAACCCTGTTCAAAAGAGATCTCTACACCGCCCAATATTAATTTGCGCCCAGCGACAAAAGCATGTACATCATAACCAAAGCCGACTCTCATCATCATTCAATCACCCTTTAACTCTAACATCTCTTTAAAATAAACCAAATCCTCCGGTGTAGTTATCTTCAAATTATCATATTCACCCTGTACCACAAAAATAGGCACACCTAACCTTTCCACTAAAGAAGCATCGTCTGTCCCCGCCCAGGAAGAAGCAAGAGCTTCCTCATAGGCCCGGACAAGCAACTCTTTTTTAAATACCTGTGGAGTCTGAATATGCCATAAAGTTTGGCGTGGCGGAGTCTCTAACACCATTTGCTCAGAGGTAACAACCTTAATAGTGTCCTTAGCGGGCACCCCCACAATCGCCGCACCTTTGGCCAAGGCTGCCTCCACTACGCGGGTAATAACCTCAAGGGAAACAAGTGGTCTAACCCCATCATGAACCGCTACCCATTCTGTATCTTCGGGCAAAGCTAAAAGTCCACGATAGACAGAATCTTGCCGCTCTTTTCCCCCGGAAACAATTTTGCTTACTTTCGTAAAACGATACTTCTCAATAATCTCCTGCCGACAGTATGCCCTTTCTTCTTCCCTGGTCACCACCACTATATCTTCTATTAAAGGATGGGCCTGGAATTTTTCTAGGGTATACGCCAAAAGAGGGCGACCTGCTACCTCTAAATACTGTTTGCTGATGCGCCCTCCCATTCTTTTCCCTTGTCCGGCTGAAACTATTAAGGCTGAAACCTTAGCCAATTGCATCCACCTCATAAACAGTTCTTCTGTCGTTATATTTTGGTTTCGCAAAAATCATGCGCCCCGCAGCAGTTTGCAAAACACTGGTCACTACTACATAAATTGTTTGATTGATATATTTTTTCCCGGACTCCACAACAATCATCGTGCCGTCATCCAGATATCCTATCCCCTGTTTAGACTCTTTACCGTCTTTGATAATCTGAACCACCATTTCCTCACCGGGAAGAAAAACCGGTTTTAAAGCATTCGCCAACTCATTAATATTAAGAACCCGAATACCTTGGAGTTCGGCAACTTTGTTCAAATTATAATCATTAGTAAAAATATCCGCTCCCAGAGTTTTGGCCAGTTTCACCAATTTACTGTCCACTTCCTGTATCTCAGGAAAATCCTTTTCATAAATCTGCACCCGCGCGATTAGTTCGTTACGCATCATATTAAGAATATCTAAACCACGTCTGCCCCTATTTCTTTTCAATTGATCCGAAGAATCGGCAATATGCCTCAACTCCTCCAATACAAATCCAGGAATGATTAAAATTCCATCAACAAAACCGCTTTTACAAATATCCGCAATACGACCGTCAATAATCACACTTGTATCCAATACCTTATATAATCGCCCCGGTTCAAATTTGGGAGAAACGGCTTTTTCTTTATCCTTCCCGCCAAACTTAGGAAAAAGATTAAAGATATTCAATAACTCCTCTTTCTTTTTGTAACCAATGCTGAGTCCCAGATAGCCCAAGAAAATACTGCAAAATAGAGGCATATAACTTCCGACAAAAGGAATCCTGGCCAGTGCAGAACCTAATAAACTAGCAATAATAAGTCCAATAATCAAACCTATAGCTGCTCCGATGAGATCACTCAAAGGCATCTTCTGCAATTTTCTTTCCAGCCACTCCGTCATCCGCACAGCCTTAGCAATAACCCATGGTGCTATACTATAAGTCAAAAGTCCTAATACTATACCAGGAAGTATGATAATAGCTATTCTTAGAATAAAGTTAGAAATTATCAACCAATCGCTATTAACCAGGGCATAACCAAGTGAAATACCTCCAACGAAAAAAAATAAGGTTAAAATAATCCGTGCTGCCTTTCTAAACACCTTTCGTTTTCACCTACCCTTCAGTAACTATAGCAACAACCTTACTACAATATTACTAACTCTGCTTTAATAATCTTGTTAAAAACAAAGCCTTGGTCTATCATCAATTATCATAATTATAACAAGTATTCTCTTTTTTAAGCAAGCAGGCATACCACCTCTCTTAAAAGCAAAAAAGCGCCAAAAAATGACGCATTTAAGCTAAACATTGTTGGAATAAATCTATAATTCTTTCTTCCTCTCCATCCTTAGCTAAAACCAGTTCACTGAGTAAAATTTGACGTGCACTATCAAGCATCTTCTTTTCCCCGGTAGATAAACCTTTTTCCTTATCCCGGGAAGTAAGATTCCTGACGACTTCGGCTAAGTCATAAATATTACCGCTTTTGATTTTTTCCATATTGCTTCTATATCTTCTGTTCCAGTTTGTAGACATAGGGGAATCCTCTTGCCGCAGAATATTAAAGACTTCTCCAACCTCGTCTCCGCCGATTACTTTTCTAATACCAATTGTCTCCACATTGGCAATGGGAACCATTACCTTCATATCACCAATAGGCATACGTAAAACATAATACTGACGCTTATCCCCTAGGATTTCCTTTTCTTCAATTCCTTCGATGATACCCGCTCCATGCATGGGATAGACAATTTTATCCCCTATTTTAAACATAGCCCTACACCTCCCATCCTAAGAGAGCTCACAGTACTATTTTAGCAAAAATAAGCTTCTATGTCAAAATCATAATATTATATATCATTGTCCCCTATCTAGTCAACACATATTCAGCTTAGATAAATATTATGCAGATTGCAAGTTTAATTGCCTTACATTTTTTTACAAAACCCCTGTATTAGTTTTAAGCAGCCATCTCGTTTGGCGTTTTATAACCATGTATCCTTCTTGGGTAATTATTCATCCAATTCTCTATCCTACGAATGTCCTTATTCGTTAATTTGCTTATGTCTGTACCTTTAGGAATAAATCGTCTTATTAGTTTATTCGCGTTTTCATTTGAACCACGCTCCCACGAACTGTAAGGATGAGCATAATATAGCTTAAATCTCTGTTTTTTTGGTTCTAGTATTGAAGTCTCTAATTCTTTGCTATTTAAAAACTCTGAACCATTATCTACGTAATTGTCTTAAATATTTTCAAATATGTTTTTTTGTATTTTCTTTCTAGTTGATCTAAGGCTCGTTTAACTGATTCTTGAGTCTTATTAGGCATTTTGCGTATAATCTCTTGCCTTGTACTTCTTTCTGTTAGAACTAATAATGTTGCCCCGTTGCCACCCCTTTTTCCTACTACACAGTCCATTTCCCAGTGACCATATTCTTCCCGCTTTTCAATATGAATCGGGCGTTCTTCTATACTGGTTCCTCTAAGATTTTTCTGAGAAATCCTCACTCTTTGATGTCTTTTCTTTTTCTTATTACGCTTTACTGGTAAATCTTTATTGCATATATTTGCAAATACGCCTCTATCAATATAGTTGTATAAAGTCTTTGTGCAAATTGTTGTTTCAAATTTTAAGCCTTTCGCTCGAATTTCCCCTATCACAGCATCTGGGGAATACTTGTCTTTGATTATTCTTTTTTCTATGTGTTCTGCTAGTTTATGATCGTGACCAATCTTTAATCCTGCCCCTTTATTAGAACCCGCCTGTTTATATTTACGTTGCCCTGCATCTGCACAATATCGCTCTGAATAAGTTAGATCGCTATTCAACATCTTTACTCTTCCACGGTTAATTTCACGCTCTATAGTTCGTTTGTGCTTCCCTAGTATTGAGGCTATTTCCTTTGGTTTCTTTCCATCCTTTAGTAATATTTCGATTTGATAGCGTTCTTTTTCTGTTATGTGTTTAAAACCACGCTCTTTCATGTTAATATTAGATTGACTCATGTTCAGTCCCTCCGATGTTTTTAGTTTCGTCACTTAAAACATTATCAGAGGTTCTGACGTGAGTCACTCTATTTTGTTATCCTGCGGCAATTAATTTTACAACTTACC
>JGI24709J26583_10004219_pt1 | contig 10985 bp, 4 predicted proteins | sample BioPla2DNA1_FD_26583 | JGI IMG/M metagenome (IMG submission 26583) | reverse complement strand
CGTATTGCTGATAACTACAAAATCAAAAAAGGTAAAATCCGTGGTATGGAATCACTTGGTATGATTTGCTCACTCCAAGAACTTGGTTTGCCAGAATCAATCATTCCAAAAGAATTTTCAGACGGAATTCAAATCTTGCCAGAAGATGCTAAACCAGGTGACAGCATTTTCCCATACCTTGATTTGGATGATGAAATCGTTGAATTGTCAATCACACCAAACCGTGCAGATGCTCTTTCAATGCGCGGTGTAGCTCACGAAGTAGCAGCTATCTACGGAAAAGAAGTTCACTTCCCAGAAAAAGAAGTTAAAGAAGTTTCTAAAGCTGCTAAAGATGTTATCGATGTTGCTATCGAGTCTGATAAAGTCTTGACTTACAAAGCACGTGTCGTTGAAAATGTGACTGTTAAACCAAGTCCACAATGGTTGCAAAACCTTTTGATGAACGCTGGAATCCGTCCAATCAACAACGTTGTTGACGTGACAAACTATGTTCTATTGTACTTTGGTCAACCAATGCACGCCTTTGATTTGAACAAATTTGAAGGAAATAAAATTGTTGCACGTAACGCGCGTGAAGGTGAAAAATTAGTCACTCTTGANGGNGAAGAACGTGAATTGATTGCTGAAGATCTTGTTATCACAGTTGCTGATAAACCAGTTGCACTTGCAGGTGTCATGGGTGGACAAGATACTGAAATCGACAGCAATTCTAAAAATGTTGTTCTTGAAGCTGCTGTCTTTGACGGTACATCAATTCGTCGCACAAGCGGTCGTTTGAACCTTCGTTCTGAAAGCTCAGCTCGTTTTGAAAAAGGTATCAACTATNCAACTGTCGATGAAGCTCTTGACTTTGCAGCNGCAATGCTTACAGAACTAGCTGAAGGTGATGTTCTTGCTGGTCGTGTTGAAGCTGGTTCAGTACCAACTGAAGATGTTGAAGTATCAACTACACTTGATTACGTTAACGTTCGTTTGGGAACAGAATTGACATATGCTGATATCGAAGATGTCTTTGCAAAACTTGGCTTTGGTTTGTCAGGAAATGCTGATAAATTTACAGTTTCAGTACCACGTCGTCGTTGGGATATTGCTATCCAAGCTGACTTGGTTGAAGAAATTGCTCGTATTTACGGTTACGAAAATCTTCCAACAACATTGCCACAAGCAGCTGGTACTGCAGGTGAATTGACAGCAACTCAAAAATTGCGTCGTAAAATGCGCTCAATCGCTGAAGCAGCAGGTTTGTCTGAAATTGTATCATATGCTTTGACAACACCTGAAAAAGCAACTGAATTCACATTGCAACCAAGCAACTTGACTGAATTGATGTGGCCAATGTCAGTAGAACGTTCAGTTCTTCGTCAAAACGTTGTTTCAGGTATGCTTGATACAATTGCTTACAACGTTGCTCGTAAGAACAGCAACTTGGCTATCTACGAAATTGGTAAAGTCTTCGAACAAAAAGGTAATCCAAAAGAAGACCTTCCAAATGAAATCAGCACATTTGCATTTGCTATTTCTGGTTTGGTAGCTGAAAAAGATTTCCAAACAAAAGCTACACCAGTTGATTTCTTCTATGCTAAAGGTATCGTTGAAGCAATCTTTAACAAACTTGACTTGACAGTTGATTATGTTGCTGAAAAAGGTCTTGATAGCATGCACCCAGGCCGTACAGCAAGCATTTACTTGGACGACAAATTAGTAGGTTTTGTTGGTCAAATTCACCCACAAACTGCTAAAAACTACAACGTTCCAGAAACTTATGTTGCTGAATTGAACTTGGATGTTATCGAAGCTGCTCTTGAAGCTGATAAAGCATTTGTAGAAATCACTAAATTCCCTGCAGTTTCTCGTGATATTGCTTTGCTATTGCCAGCAGCAACAACTCACAAAGATATTGTCACTGCAATNGAATCAGCTAAAGTGAAACGTTTGACTGATATCAAACTCTTCGACGTGTACGCTGGTGCAAACATTGCTGAAGGTATGAAATCAATGGCTTACAGCCTAACATTCCAAAATCCAAATGACAACTTGACTGATGAAGAAGTTACAAAATACATGGATAAAATCACTAAAGTCCTTGTTGAACAACTCGGAGCAGAAGTTCGTTAATTGCTAACTGTACAGTAGGCTATTTGGGTTAATATATATAAACCACCGCTGCAAAGTGGTGGTTTTTTGGTGTATAGGTGTATAATAATGATGTTATTAATTTTAAAGTGAATTCGAGGAATGTTGTACATGAATAGTGTTTTTTTAGTTGGTGCTAATTTTGGTAAGGATGTATCAAAAGATTTTATAAAAAAAGGAAAGTGGGAACTGGGGTGGAAAGGAAATGAAAATCATAAGCAATATAAATCAATATTAAAAATTTTTAATCAGATCAAAGTTGGGGACGATTTGGTAATTAAATCTACTTACACTAGAAAAAAGAACTTACCTTTTGATAATCATGGGAGATTCGTTTCTGTCATGAAAATTAAGGCAGTCGGAAAAGTTACTAAACTCGTTGGAGATGGTCATACAGTCCTTGTTGATTGGGATAAAAGTTTTAAAGAACGAGAGTGGTTCTTTTATACACACAGGTCTACTATGTGGAAGTTTCCTAATATTGAAAACGATGAAAAAGCTCAAAAACTTTATAATTTTATTTTCAACAATGATAAAAAGCAGGATTATAATTATTTTATGAATTGTGATGATAATATAAATCAAGAAGCGGATGAAGTATCAGAATATGATATTTATATGGAAAGTTTAAATTCTTCACACAATATCATCCTTCATGGGGCACCCGGCACTGGTAAAACTTACCTAGCTAAGCAAGTTGCTGCTCAAATGATTGGCTGTTCTACTGATGAATTATATAATTCAGAACAGTTTGATTTTGTTCAGTTTCATCCTAATTATGACTATAGTGATTTTGTTGAAGGCTTACGTCCAGTTAATCATGATGGAATAGTTGGTTTTGAACGCCGAAATGGCATTTTTATGAATTTTTGTGAAAGGGCTAAAAGTGGTGTTCAAGTTGGTGGGCAAGATAATTTTGATGAAGCTTGGGACAAATTTATTGATAGCGTTTTAGATTCTGATGATTATTACATTGTGAAAACCTTAAATGGTAAAGAAATGCATCTTCAAGCTTTTGAAAGAAATGGCATTACAGGGGTAACTGAAAAAGATTCTACTAGTCGTTACTATAATCATGATCAATGCTACAATGTTTACCGAGGTTTATCAGGTGTTCCAAAGGGAGGTTTTGATAATTATCGAAAAGCCATTCTTAAGCATTTGAAAGAAGAATTTGGACTATTAGATTATAAAGATCCTCAGAAAAGTAGTGACATAAAACCATATGTTTTTGTAATTGACGAAATTAACCGAGGTGATATATCTAAAATTTTGGGTGAATTATTCTTTTCGATTGATCCTAATTATCGTGGAATTAAAGGTGCTGTTACCACACAATTTTCAAACCTTTACGATGGTACTGATGGAAAAAATCCTGGTGATAAGTTTTACATTCCCGAAAATGTTTATGTTATTGGTACGATGAATGATATTGACCGCTCCGTGGATTCTTTTGATTTTGCTATGCGTCGCCGTTTTAGATTTATTGAAGTAAAGGCTGAACAACGATTATCAATGCTGGAAGAACTTGATGAAGAAAAACGTGAAGAAGCAGAATTTAGATTATTAAATCTTAATAGAAGTATTTCAGCTACTGAAGGTTTAAGTGAAAGTTATCAGGTTGGGCCAAGTTATTTTTTAAAGTTAAAAGATTTAGACTACAGTTATGATGTTTTATGGAGTGATTATATTAAACCTCTTTTGGTTGAATATTTACGCGGTAGCTATGATTTTCAAGAAATTCTAGGCAATCTGGAAGACGCTTATAATACAATTGATGATACAGGTGATGCAGATGAAAGTGACGGACAATAATTGGAATATATCAAAAGAAGATTTCTGTAAAAAGTATCCTCATCTTTCAATCAAATTATTAGATAAGACATTGGGCTATCTAATACAAAAAGAAAATTTGATAGTTTTCCCTGATACATTAGCAACTTCGGAGGGGGTATTTGAAGATAGTAAGGTTATTGAAAGTGTGAACAATAAAGTTAAAACGAATAATATAGTCGGTTTTATTGGCTTAGAGGACGAGTATTTAACCATTCAATCTCGTTTTTCTAAAGAAGATGACTTCTTTCTCCACTACATGTTACAAAAAGTCTTGTCGATTAATGTTATTAACTTACCTGTTAATATTTCATTTGAAGAACAGTTATATAATTTTATAATTTATTTATTTCCAAGATATTTAAAATTAGCTTTTAAAAAAGGTGTCTATAAAGAGTATGAACGATTTGAGTATAACGATAATCGAGTTAGAGGAAATGTTAATATTGTAAGACATTTGAAGCATAACATTCCTTTTACAGGTAACATTGCTTATTCAACTAGGGAATTGACAGCACAAAATAATGTTATGCTTTTAATAAGACTTACGATTGAGCATTTGAAAAGTTCTAAAATAGGGCAAAAAGTATTAAAGTCAGATGCAGAAGTAGCAGGAGTTATTAATGAAATTAAGCGACTGACGCCTGAATATAACCTTAAACAAAGAAAGAAAATTATTGAATACAATCAATCTAATCCTGTGAGACATGCTTATTTTCAAGATTACCATAAATTACAACAGTTATGTCTGATGATTTTAAATAAAAGAAAACATACTGTTGGAAACAAGAAAAGTAAGGTATTTGGAATATTAATTGACATAGCTTGGCTTTGGGAAGAGTATCTTAATACATTATTAAAAGATTGGTTCATTCACCCTGAAAATCGCAAAAGAAGTCATAAAGTGTTCATGTTTATTAATCAAAAGCATCCTCTGTATCCTGATTTTATCGGTAAAGAGAACAATGTGGTACTTGACGCTAAGTATAAAAAACTTGAAGAATCTAGAAAAGGAATAAATAGAGAAGATTTGTATCAGATTATTACTTATTTACATATTCTAAAGTCTCAGAAGGCTGGTATTCTATATCCAAGTACAAATGATACAACATATGAAATTCAAGGAGTGCTAGATGGATTTGGTGGTGAGATTTTTAAACAATCATTATTAATACCACAAAACAGTCGAACTTATTCTCAATTTGTAGAGCAAATGAAAGATTCAGAACTTATTTTCCTTGAACAACTCGGAGCAGAAGTTCGTTAATTGCTAACTGTACAGTAGGCTATTTGGGTTAATATACATAAACCACNGCTGCAAAGTGGTGGTTTTGTTTTGTCAGAAATCCAAAGGCTGTTAGAATTTGATATAATAAAACTATCTACTGCATGACGAAGGATTATTATGAAATTATTATATACAGATATTCAGTTTGATATGACTGAGATTTTAACGAAAGAGGCAATTGAACAGGCAAAAGCTAATAAGCGAGTTTTTTACATTGCCCCAAACTCTTTGTCTTTTGAAAAGGAAAGAGCGGTTTTAGAGCTTTTGCCTGAGCAGGCTTCTTTTGCAATTACTATTACGCGTTTTGCTCAGATGGCGCGCTATTTTGTCTTAAATGAGCCTCAGACAACAGAAACAATTGATGACAATGGTTTAGCCATGATTTTTTACCGTGCGCTTTCACATTTTTCTGATACAGATTTGAAAGTCTTTGGACGTTTAAAACAGGATACTAATTTTATCAAGCAATTGGTTGATTTGTATAAAGAGTTGAAGTCGGCTAATATGACTGTGCTTGATTTGAATGGGCTTCAATCTGAGGAAAAGCAAGAGGATTTGGTGAAAATTTTCTTGGCTGTCAATGATATTTTGTTAGCCAATCAGTATGATACCCAGTCAAAAATTGCTTTTTTTGTTAAGCAAGTTGAATCAGGGCACTTGGACAAGGCTCTTGAAAATGTAGCACTTGTCATTGATGGGTTTACGCGTTTTTCAGCAGAAGAAGAGCACTTGGTTAGCTTACTTGAGCAAAAATGTGCGCAAGTTATTATCGGAACATACAGCAGCCAAAAGGCTTATAAGGCAACCTTTACAGCAGGAAATGTTTATCAAGCTAGTTTGGATTTTTTGCGTTCTTTAGCGATGACATTTCAAGCACAGCCACATTATGTTGAGAGTTCTCAAGCGTCACACGAAGCTTTTGCTAAGTTGTCAAAATTATTTGAAGCTAAGCATGATTTTACAACAGCAGAGTTAACCTTGACAGATGATGATAAGAAACACTACGCTATCTGGGATGTTATCAACCAAAAAGAAGAAGTTGAACATGTGGCTAAGGCGATTCGTCATAAGCTTTATGAGGGTTACCGTTATAAAGATATCTTGGTTCTTTTAGGTGATGTGGACAGCTATCGTCTTCAAATCGGAAAGATTTTTGACAAGTATGAAATTCCATATTATTTTGGGAAAGCAGAGTCGATGAGTGATCACCCGTTGGTGCATTTTATTGATTCTTTGGAGCGCGTGAAACGNTATCGNTTCCGAACAGAAGATNTTATTAATNTCTTGAAGACGGGGCTTTATGGACAATTCAAGCAAGATGATTTAGACCTTTTCGAGCAATATTTGATTTATGCTGATATTAAAGGACAAAGCAAGTTTGCAAAGGAATTTACGGTTAACTACAAAGGAAAAGAGCACTTAGCTTTTATGAATCAAATGCGCGAGCAAATCATGGTGCCTTTGCTTACGCTCTTTAAAGCACAAAAGCAGCTTGGTTCAAGTTTGCTTGAAAAATTAATGACTTTCTTGCGTGCTATTAGTCTTCCAGACAATCTTGAAAGCATGGTTGCTACTTTCCCAGAGATTGAGCAAGAAAAACACGAGCAAGTTTGGCGAACATTTATAGGAATTTTAAACCAGTTCCAAACGATTTTCGGTAAAGAAAAATTATCTTTGGATGAATGTTTATCGCTGGTCAGAAGTGGTATGCTTGCTGCTCAGTACCGTGTCGTACCTGCGACTGTCGACGTTGTTTCGGTAAAATCGTATGACCTTGTCGAACCACATACGAATAAATTTGTTTTTGCACTCGGTATGACGCAGTCGCATTTTCCTAAAATTGCCCAAAACCGCAGTTTAATCTCAGATGAAGAACGTGCCAAGGTCAACGAAAACACAGATGAAAACCAACGTTTTGATGTCATTAGTCGTGAGAACATCAAGAAAAATCACTTTGCAGCCCTTTCGCTTTTCAATGCTGCAACAGAAGAATTGGTTCTTAGTTTGCCACAAATTGTTAACGAATCAGAAGACAAAGAATCATCATATCTTGCTGAGCTAGCTAGCTTTGGTGTTCCTGTTGTGAAAAAAGGTCGCAATCGTTTATCAGCAAATCTTGAAGACATCGGAAACTACAAGGCGCTGTTGTCTCGAGTGATTGAGGTTAATCGTTTGGCGATTGAAGAAGAACGTGAGCTCAGCAAAGAAGAGCAAACATTTTGGTCTGTTGCTGTTCGATATCTTCGAAAAAAATTTGAGACACAAGGTATTGATTTGCCATTGATTAAAGATAATATGCAGACTAAGCCAGTAGCTTCTGAAGTTATTGAGACTCGTTTCCCAAGTGATAAGCCAATTAATTTGTCATCATCAGCTGTGACAACTTTCTATAATAACCAGTACAAGTATTTCTTGCAGTATGTTCTTGGCTTGCAAGAAGTTGAAACGATTCATCCGGATGCTAGAAATCACGGAACATATCTTCACCGTGTCTTTGAACTTGTCATGAAAGATGAGTCTGATCAGCCATTTGATACCAAGTTAAATCAAGCGATTCAAAAGACTAATTCTGAAGATGAGTTTAAATTTGTCTATGAAGAAGACGAAGAAAGTCGTTATTCTCTGACCGTTTTGGAAGATATTGCAAGAAGTACGGCAAGCATTTTGAAAAATGATGCTCAGATTCAAGTTGAAAACGAGGAAGAGCCGTTTGAATTGATGATTGCAAATGCAGTGCGCATTCGAGGTATTATTGACCGTGTTGACCGCTTGAGTGATGGTAGTCTTGGTGTGGTTGACTATAAATCGAGTCACAATACTTTTGACATTCAGAAATTTTATAATGGTTTGAATCCGCAATTGGTGACATATATGCAAGCTTTGCGTGATAAAAAAGGAAGAAGCGAGTCAGATAAAATTTTTGGCGCCATGTATCTTCACATGCAAGAACCCAAGGTTGATTTGTCANCGGTAGCNACGACAGATAAAATTTTGGAGAANTTGTCAAAAGANCTGCGCTATCGTGGTCTATTCCTAGACGAAGAAAAAGGCTACTTGTCAAATGGAAATTATCATTTAAATGATTCTGTTTACACTCAAGAAGAGCTCGATATTCTTCTTGCTTACAACCAAAAATTATTTATTCAAGCAGCAGAGCAAATCAAAAAAGGACATTTTCTGATTAATCCATACAGCGAAGATGGCAAGTCTGTTCAAGGTGACCAGCTAAAAGCTATCACACGCTTTGAAGCCAATCGCCACATGCCATACGCGAGAAAATGGTATAAACTACCAAGAAAAGAAAGACGTCAAGGCTTTTTGAGTCTAATGCTAAAAGAAGAGGAGGAAAAAGATGAACTTTAAGCCATTTTTGACATCAGAAGAGATTTCCTTTTTGCAAGCTCAAGAAGCAAAGTCATCAAGCAAACAAAAACGCACGCCTGAACAGATTGAAGCGATTTATAGTTCTGGCAATAACATTTTAGTCTCAGCCTCAGCGGGTTCTGGTAAAACCTTTGTCATGGTTGAGCGCATTATTGATAAGATTTTACGTGGTGTCACTGTTGACCAGCTTTTCATCTCAACTTTTACTGTTAAAGCAGCAGGTGAGTTAAAAGAACGTCTTGAGAAAAAAATTAGTCAGGTTTTACAAGTAACCACAGACAACGACACAAAAACATATTTGAATGAGCAATTGTTAGGTCTTCAGACAGCTGACATTGGTACAATGGATGCCTTTACGCAAAAATTGGTTAACCAATATGGCTACACGCTTGGTATTTCGCCAACTTTCCGTATTATGACTGATAAGAGCGAGCAAGACCTTGTTAAAAATGAAGTGTTTGCAGATTTGTTTTCTGATTATATGCTTGGTGAGAACCAAGACATTTTCCGTAAATTGGTGCGTAATTTTTCAGGAAATCGCAAGGATAGCTCAGCGTTTAGAGAAATCGTTTATAAGATTTATGACTTCAGTCAAGCTACGGATAATCCAAAAAAATGGATGTCTGAGGTATTTTTAAAAGGAGCTAAAACTTATACGGATTTTTCTGCTATTCCAGACCAAGAAGTCAATGACTTTCTAAGTTGCTTACATGATACGGCAAATCATTTGCAGGATGTGACGGACTTAGAGGATTATAAGCAGGTTACAGCTAAGGGGACACCTACTGCCAATTATAAAAAACACTTAAATATGATTGAGCATTTGCACGAATGGGCAATGCATTTTGAGACGCTTTACGGGCGTGAAGGTTTGGGACGTCTGGCTTCTGATGTGGCAGATTTAATTCCATCAAGTCCAGCTGTGACAGTTGCAGGAACGAAATATCCTGTCTTTAAAAATCTACAAGGGCGTTTGACTGGTCTTAAACACCTAGAGACGATTTTTAATTATCAATCAGAAAGTCTTCCTTTATTGGAATTATTGCAGAATTTTGTGCAAGATTTTTCTGAGCAATATTTACAAGCCAAAATCCAAGAAAACTCTTTTGAATTCTCAGATATTGCACACTTTGCGATTGAGATTTTAGAGGAAAATCCAGATATTCGTAAGTTTTATCAAGATAAGTACCACGAAGTGATGGTCGATGAGTACCAAGATAACAACCACACGCAGGAGCGCATGTTGGAATTGCTATCAAATGGTCATAATCGTTTTATGGTGGGAGATATCAAGCAATCGATTTATCGTTTCCGTCAGGCTGACCCACAGATTTTCAATCAAAAATTCAAAGATTTTCAGGAAAATCCTGAGCATGGAAAATTAATTTTGCTCAAAGAAAATTTCCGTAGCCAATCAGAAGTTCTAGATGCAACAAATAGCATTTTTACACACTTGATGGATGAGTCTGTTGGTGAAATTTTGTATGATGGCATGCATCAACTTGTTGCAGGAAGTGATGCTCAGAAAGAAGCTCACCCCGAAAATGAAACAAAAGTGCTCATTTACGACACTGATGAGGCAAATAGTGCTCCAGAAGGTGCTGAAGAAGAGTCAATCAATCCAAACGAAGTCAAGTTAGTCGCAAAAGAAATCATTCGTTTGCATAATGAGGAACACGTTCCGTTTGAAGATATTACACTTTTAGTTTCGCTTCGTACGCGAAATAATGCGATTTTGCAAACCTTTGAACACTACGGGATTCCTTTGGTAACGGATGGTGGCGAACAAAATTATCTTAAATCGGTTGAGGTCATGGTGATGCTTGATACGCTTAGAGCTCTTGATAATCCACTTAATGATTATGCTAGTTGCTCTGATGCGCTCACCAATGTTTGCCTTTAATGAAGACGATCTAGCTAGACTAGCACTTCAGACTCTTGAAGATGAACACAAGGCTAATCTTTATCGAAAACTCGAACACGCTTTGAGTGGCACAGGTGAACATGCTGATTTGATGACGACAGCTCTTCAGAATAAATTGAAAGATTTCATGGACTGTCTTGCAAGCTGGCGTGAATTTGCCAAATGGCATTCGCTTTATGACTTGATTTGGAAGATTTACAATGAGCGCTTCTATTATGACTACGTCGGAAATCTGCCTCGTGCAGAGCAACGTCAAGCCAATCTTTATGCGCTTGCGCTTCGTGCCAATAATTTTGAACGAGGCGGCTTTAAAGGCTTATCACGCTTTATTCGTATGATTGACAAAGTTCTTGAGAGTGAAAATGATTTGGCAGATGTTGAAGTGGCACTGCCTAAAAATGCTGTAAACTTGATGACCAT
>JGI24709J26583_10004215_pt1 | contig 10988 bp, 13 predicted proteins | sample BioPla2DNA1_FD_26583 | JGI IMG/M metagenome (IMG submission 26583) | reverse complement strand
CACCTCCCCGGCACCGTTGAGCGTGATACAGATGAAGTACTCCTGTTTCTTGTCCCGCCACTCGTCCACCAGTGGAATCACGTCCTCGGGGTTCGTGATCCGGCCGCCGGTGTTCTCCTCATCGTCCACAAGATAGCGCCGGCCGAGCTCGAAGCAGGCCATGATCTCGCAGGCCTTCGCCGTCCCGACACCCTCTATCATGCACAGTTCCCTGTATGTCGGACTCCCGTCCGTATCTTTCAGGTAACGTGCGACATCGCCGGCGATCTGCGAGACGTCCCGACCCTTCACGCCCTTCCCGAGGAGGAGGGCGACCAGTTCGACATTGGTGAGGGCTTCTGCCCCCCGGGAAGCCAGTTTCTCGCGCGGACGATCGTGGTTCGGGAGATCACGCATCTTTTTCATTTGTTTACAATTTAGGTCCAGGAGAATGTATAGGTTATCAAATAAACCGGGGTATGGGGACAACATTTCCATCGGAGGTACCATAAGAGCGATTCCTTTCCGGTCTCTACCGGAACCCTTTTTTANCGGGGGTCACTATCATTCTCGAAATGGTTCTCCCATGGAAGGGTGCCGGGGACTGGTGCAGGAAAGGAAAGGCGTACAGCGAGCAGGGGCAGTACGACCGCGCCATCGAGTGCTACGACCGGGCCCTCAAACTGGATGCCAACGCCGTCGCTGCCTGGTACCATAAGGGGCTCGCCCTCACCACATCCCATCGCTACCAGGAGGCAGCCGAATGCCTCGACCAGGGGATCCGTATCGACCCTGACTGCGCCCGGCTCTGGTCCGCCCGGGGCCAGGCGCTCTACCGCCTCCGGCACTACCAGGAGGCAGCCGGGTACTGCGGCCAGGCGGTGAAACTCGCACCTGACTGTGCAGATGCCTGGCTCATCCGGGGGCACGCCCTCAGGAACATGGATCGGACTGCCGATGCGCTCACATGCTACGACCGGGTCATCGCCATCGAACCGGACCGTATCGAGGCCTGGCTTGCCCGGGGAACAACCCTTGCTATCGATAGACAGTACGATGCGGCTATAGCGAGCTACGATCGGGCCATAGCGCTCGATCCCCGGAACGCAAACGCCTGGTACGCCCGGGGAACGATCCAGGTTCTCCTCTCCCGGTACAGGGACGCCCTCACCTCATACGATCGGGCGCTTGCTATCGATCTGGGTCATGCCGACACATGGTCCTCCAGGGGATGCACGCTTGCGACGCTGAAACGCTATGAGGAAGCCATACTATCTTTCGACCGGGCGCTCGCCATCCGGCCTGATGATGCCGGAGTCCTGTACAACAAGGGCCTCGCTCTTCAGAACCTGGGGCGCTACGAGGAAGCGATCAGGTATTTCGACCGGGCATTCAGGAACAACCCGAATCTTGACGGGATCTGGTATCACAAGGCTATAGCGCTGGAGGGGCTGAAACGCTACGACCTGGCGCTCATCGGCTTTGACCGGGCGCTCAGGGAGAACGCCATCGATCCCGGGATCTGGTACCGGAAGGGGCGCGTCCTCTTCACCCTGCAACGCTACAGAGAAGCGATAGAATGCTTTGACCAGACACTCAGGCTCCGGGCCGACTACCCGGGCGCATACTACTACCGGGGCGAGAGTCACTACGCCATCGAGGACTATGAGGCGGCGATCGAGAGTTACCAGGCTGTGGTCCGGATGGAGCCTGAGAATGCTGTCGCCTGGAACAACTACGGGAACACCCTCTACCGGCTCGAACGCTACAAGGAAGCGCTCGTCTGCTACGAACGGGCACTCGAGATCGACCCGGAGAACCGCCAGGTCTGGAACAACAAAGCAAACGTCCTCTCGGTCCTCTCGCACTACGATCGAGCACTTGCCTGTTACGATCAGGAACTCCAGGCAAACCCCGGGAACGCGGACACGTGGTACCAGAAAGGCCTTGCGCTCTTCATCCTCGGGCGCTACGGGGAGGCCGTCACCTGCTACACGCGCGCCCTCGAGGTCGATCCCGCGAGAGTGAAGATCTGGAGCATGAAAGGAAACGCCCTCGTTATACTGGGGCGCCCCGAGGAGGCGCTCGAATGCTATGAGCAGGCGCTCGTCGCGAACCCCGACGATGTCGATGCACTCGGCGGGATGGCGATGGTGCTCATCTCACTCGATCGCCCCGCCGAGGCGGTCAAATACTGCGAGAGACTGGAACGGATGAGGCGGGTCCGGGTAAATCCCAATCACACTTCCGTTCTGTAGATCTCTCCTTCAGAGTCTTGCTATCCGCGATATCGCTTCTTTCAGGTTCTCCATCGACGTCGCATAGGAGGCCCGGAGCCAGCCCGGGGTGCCAAACGCCGTCCCCGGCGTGACCGCGATATGGGCGTCGTGGAGCCATGAGCGGGCGATCGCCATATCGTCGCCCCCGACGTTGACGTAGGCGTAGAAAGCACCGTCCGCCGGCGCGGTGGCGTACCCGAGGTCCGCGAACGCCGGGATGATGTAGTCGCGCCGGCGCTCAAACTCGCGCCGCATATCCTCGACGCAGTCCTGGCTCCCCTGGAGCGCGGCGACCGCGCCGAACATCGCAAACGTCGTCGGGTGCGATATGGTGTGCTGTTGCACCTTCTCCATCCGCCTGATGACCGGCCGGGGGGCGACAGCGTAGCCGATCCGCCACCCGGTCATAGCGTAGGCCTTCGAGAACCCGTTGACCGTGATCGTCCGTTCCGCCATATCCGGGAGGGATGCGACCGATACCGGCCTCTTCCCGTAGACCAGCTTCTCGTAGATCTCGTCGGAGAGCACAAGCAAGTCGTTATCCCGGCAGACGTCAGCGATCAGACCGAGCGATTCCGCGTTTAACACCGCGCCCGAGGGGTTCGACGGGGAGTTGACCACGATCATCCTCGTCCGGGAGTTGATCGCCTCAAGCAGGGTATCATCGACCTGGAAGGTCTCTGTATCGAGCGCGTGGTGCCGGACCCTCGCGCCCGCGATCTGAGCGCAGGGTGCGTAGGAGACCCAGGAGGGGTCGAGGAGGAGGACCTCGTCCTCAGGGTTTAGCACCGCCTCCATCGCTTCATAGATGGCATCCTTCGCCCCGCAGGTGACGATCACCTCATCCTGCTCTGCGGGAAACCCATTCTCACGCGTGATCTTCTCCGCTATCGCCCCGGTCAGTTCCGGGATGCCGGCGCTCGGGGCGTAGTGGGTCTCCCCCCGCCGGAGGGCAGCAATGCAGGCCTCCTTGATGTGCTCCGGCGTATCGAAATCAGGCTCGCCGATGGAGAGGCTGATGACATCGATCCCCTCCTTTGCCATCCGCTTGGCGGCGTTCGATATCTCGATAGTCGCGGAGGGGGCGATCGCCCCGATCTTCTCTGATAAGCCTCTCATCCCAATCGCTGGACCATCTTCACTGCTGACTCAACGGCACGCCTGGCATAATCGATACGCTCGGTCGCCTCCATCCGGGTCATGCCCGGCCCGGATATGCCGAGGGCGACGGGTTTACTGTACTCAAGCGATAGGTCGATGATCTTTCGTGCGGCGTGCTGGACGACGATCTCGTCGTGCTGGGTGGACCCCTCGATGACGCACCCGATGGTGACGACGGCATCGACGTCTTTATCGTTGAGCATCTTCTTGATCGCAAGCGGCATATCGTAGGCGCCGGGGACGTAGACCGTCTCGGTCACCTCGGCCCCGAGGAAGGTTGCATGCTCCCGGGCCTCGATCTCCATCATATAGGTGATGTCACGGTTGAACTCCGCGACGACAAATCCAAGTTTTATTGTCATTTGAATCTCTCCCTGGTACGTTGTTCACCGGGCAATCAGATAATCTTCTCTTTTTGTATCAGGGGCGCGCCGGCCCGACGTCCTCAAAGCCCTGCCGCTGGCCCGTTCCCGCGAGCTTCTCAAGCTCTTTCGGGTAGAACGCGAGCCTGACAGCGTTTGCGGCGTGTTCCCGGGTCCGCTGCTCCATCAGCCAGGCGAGCTCCTTTTCATCCTTCGCCTCGTCCTCGTGGACGAAGACCTCGATGATGTGTCTGTTCGTCATGAGCTGGCAGAGGATGAGGCCCTGGGAGGCCTCGTGGGCGCAGACCTTGTCCTTCTCCACACCCCCCGGCATACCGAGCGCCATGACGATGTCGCACCCCCGCTCCTCGATCAGTTTCTTGCACGCCACCGGGAGATCCTTGATGCCGGGGACGACGTAGCGCTCGATCCTGACACTCGCAAGTTTCCGGATCTCGTCGATGGCGATCCTGCCCATATCCACCCGGGCAAACGTCGTGTCTGCGATCCCGAACTTCATCCGAGAAGCACCCCGGCCGCCGCCTCAACTCCGTCACCGGCCGCAAACCCTGCCTTCCGGAGGGCGTACTGAATGGCCGCGGCGGTGGCGAGGATCTCCTGCGCCCCGACGCTTCCCATGGTGCCGATCCGGAAGATCTGGCCCTTGAGGTGGTCCTGACCGCCGGCGATCTCGATACCGAACTTCTTGACCGTCCCCCGGAGGGCATCATCGGTGATGCCGTCGGGTATCCTGAGTGCCGTCGCGGTGTTTGAGTAGGTGTGATGCGCGTCGAGCTCCGGGAAGAGGTCAACGCCCCACTCCTTTGCAGCAGCGCGGACGGCGTCCGCCATACGGCGGTGGCGGGCGATCCGGGCCGGGATCCCCTCTTCCTCGATGATCTTACATGCCTCCTGGAGCGCGAGGAAGAGCGGGACCGCCGGGGTGTAGGGCGTCTCCATGGCGGCTTTGCCTCCGCTCTTCCTGTAGGCGGCCATATCGAGGTAGAAGGGACGGTTCTCGGCCAGCCGGTCCCAGGCGCGCTCGCTGACCGCGATCGCGGCAAGGCCCGCCGGGGCGGCGAGGCACTTCTGCGATCCGACAACGGCGATATCCACGCCCCACTCGTCCATCCGGACATCGTCGCCGCCGATGGACGTGACGCCGTCCATAATGAAGAGGGCATCGTGTTTCCGGGCGAGCCGCCCGACCTCGGGTGCGGGGTTCTTTATGCCGGCGCTCGTCTCGTTGTGGACCATCGTGACAACCTCGGCCCCGGCCTCGAGTTCACGCTCAAGTCCCTCAAGGTCGAGCGGGGTTCCCCAGTCCGACTCAAGCACGGCGATGTTGCCTGCGTAGCGCTCTCCGAGTTTTGCAAACCGGTCGCCGAACTTGCCGTTCACGAGCGATACGATCGAGCGGCCCCGCGCAAAGTTCGCGACGCCGGCCTCCATCGCGGCGGTCCCGGATCCGCTTATGATGTAGAGGTCGCCTTCGGTGCCAAAAAGGGTCTTTAGTACCCGTACGGTGTCCGCATACGCAGCCCCGAACGCGGGGCCACGGTGGTTGATGGCCTGCAGCGTCATCGCGGCGCGTACCCGCTGCGGGACGGGTACAGGCCCGGGGATCATCAGGAGTGGTTCGTGTTCCATTGTTCGATCATTCCTTGTCGTCTCGTCGGGGATGGACGAGAAATAGTCGCAAAAGTTGTTGGATGTGGGTTCATATCAACCTCTCCACCACGTGATATCGACAGAGAGATGTGGGAAGAGAGGCATACTGAGAGGAGGTATGGTTGACATCGCGGTTATCTGCGGTTCCGCATCGGATGAGGCCGTCGCGGAGAAGGTGTTTGGTGTCCTTCGGGAGCAGAACGTATCCTACGATTACCAGGTGATATCAGCGCACCGGGATCCCGAGAGGCTGGATGAGTATATAAAGGCGAGCGATGCCCGGGTCTTCATAGCGATCGCCGGACTCTCAGCGGCCCTCCCCGGCGTGGTCGCATCAAAGACCGGCCGGCCGGTGATCGGTGTCCCCGTGAGCGGGAAACTGATGGGGTTTGACGCCCTGCTCTCGATCGTCCAGATGCCGAGGGGTGTTCCGGTGGCCTGTGTCGGGGTGGACAGTGGTGAGAACGCCGCCCTGCTCGCGATCAGGATCCTCGGCGCGGGAACGGCCTGACATAACCCTTTTTGCGTCAGGAAGCGAGATAAGAAGCATGACCCGGAGATCGACCGCTATCGATGTTCAGGAGATCACAAAACGATTCGACGATATCGTGGCGGTAGATCGCGTCTCTTTTGATGTCCGGTGTGGGGAGATATTTGGCTTTCTCGGACCGAACGGCGCCGGGAAGACGACGACCGTGCGGATGCTCACCGGGATCATACGGCCGGATGCGGGATCGATCCACGTCATGGGGTATGATATGGCCCGCGATCCTGTCTCTGCGAAGCAACAGATGGGGGTGGTCCCTGAGACCGCGAACGCCTATCTCGATCTCACTGCCCGGCAGAACATGCTCCTCGCAGCGGACCTCTACGATGTCCCCCGCGCCCGGGCGGAGGAGCGGATCAGAGAGATACTCTCCGAACTCGGTCTTTTAGACCGGCAGGACCACCGGGTACACGGCTACTCCAAGGGGATGCACCAGCGGTTGATCCTCGGCATGGCGCTCCTGCATGAACCCCCGATCCTCTTCCTCGACGAACCCACGAGCGGGCTTGACGTCCAGAGCACCCACCTGATCATAGCCATGCTCCAGCGCCTCAACGAGGAGGGGACGACGATCTTTCTCACCACGCATAACATGGATGAGGCCAACCGGCTCTGCCACCGGGTCGGGATCATCCGGCGCGGGAGGATCGCGGCGATCGATACGCCGGAGCAGCTGAAGAGGACGGTCGACCGGATCGCCATGATCCTCGTCGCATTCGACCGATCGGTGGACACAGAGGCACTTGCCGCGCTCCCGGGGGTTGCTGAGGTCTCGCGGGCCAACGACCGTTACCGGGTATCGGTCGAGGATATCGATACCGCTATAGGGTCGGTCGTCTCGTTCGCCCACGCGCAAGGGATGCGGATCCTCTCGCTCGATACGCCGGCGCCCTCACTCGATGAGGTCTTCCTCACCATAACGGGTGGTGATGAGTGATGCGGTCCTCAGGGATAGCCGGGCAGTTGCGCCGCGCGGTCGTCGTCGCGAAGAAGAATATCCTGATCTACTACATCAAGGGCCCGGTCATAATATTCGGCCTCCTGATACCCCTCTTCCTCTTCCTCGCGTTCATGATAGGCAACCGATTCGCATCGCTCCCGTTCCTTATATCGGGGCTGCTCGCCATGACGCTTTTTTTCACGGCGACGGCGGTCTCGCCGGTGATATTCCCCTGGGAGGCCCAGGCCCGGACGCTTGAGCGTCTGGCTGCCGCCCCGATCAGCATACCGGCGCTGGTCTTCGGGGATATACTCGCATCGTTCGTCTTCGGGGCGGGGATAACGCTCGTCCCGATCGGGATCGCGCTCGCGCTCGGGATGAGCGTCAGCCATCCCTTCGCACTCGCACTCGGTATCCTGATCGGGGCTGTCTGCTTCTCGGCGCTCGGCACCCTGCTCTCGGTCCCGCCGACGAGCTCACCGCCAAACATCATGATGTTATCATCACTGATCAAGTTCCCGCTGATCTTCATATCCGGCATATTCATACCGATCGAGACCCTGCCGGCCTGGGGGAGGACGATCGCAAGCCTCTCGCCGCTGACCTACTTCGCCGATATCGCCCGCTACTCCCTCGGGGAGGCAACCACATTCCCGATCATCGTCGATATCGCCGCGCTTGCGCTCTTCGCTATTGTGTTCCTGGTCGCGTCGATGAAGCTCCACGAGCGGACGCTGCCGGGGAGGATCTAAAAAAAGGGAGGTCAGTGCTCCTCCGGCTCCGGGAGGATATCCCTGACCACTTTTATGGCGCAGAGGTCGCCGCACATCGAGCAGGTATCGATCTCCCCGTCCCGCTCGTGGATACGCCGGGCCTCACCCGGGAAGAGCGCCGCCTCAAACTGTTTCTCCCAGTCGAGGCTCCGGCGTGCCTCGGCCATCCGGATCTCGCGGTTCCGGGGTTTCGTGGCGGCCCGGGAGAGGCTTCCGACGTGCGCAGCGATCTTTGCCGCCCGCGTCCCCTCCACGATATCCTGGACGCCTGGAAGCGCCAGGTGTTCGCTCGGGGAGACCATGCAGAGGAAATCGGCGCCGTGCATGCAGGCGATCGTGCCCCCGATCGCCGCCACAACGTGGTCGTAGCCCGGCGCCACATCGGTCACGAGCGGGCCGAGCAGGTAGAGCGGGGCGCCGTCGGTCAACTCCTTGATCATCTGGACGTTGTAGCCGACCTGGTCGGCCGGTATATGCCCCGGCCCCTCGATCATCCGCTGCACCCCGGCAGCGAGCGCCCGCTTCGCCAGGTGCCCGAGCGCCAGGTACTCAGTCGCCTTCGCGAGACGGGCGGCGTCCACGAACGCACCCGGGCGCATACCGTCGCCGAGGCTTATGACGACGTCGTGCTCGGCGAGGATCTCAAGCAGGTAGTCATACTCGGCGTAGAGCGGGTTTTCGTCACCCGTCGCCGCCATCATCGCCACATGAAATGCCCCGCCCCGGCTGACGACGCCCATCATCCTCGGATCGGCCTTGAGCGATGCAAGAGCGTCAAGGTTTGTGCCGCAGTGGAGCGTCAGGAAGTCAACGCCCTGCCGGCAGTGCTCACGTATCACCGAGAAGAGCAGGTCGGCATCGACATCGGCCGCGCCCCCGGCCCGCCGGACGGCCTCGTAGATCGGGACCGTGCCGACGGTGGCGTCAAGAGCGAGGATCTTCTTCCGGATCCGGGGGAGGTCGCCCCCGGTCGAGAGATCCATCAGCGCGTCCGCCCCCTCGCGGAGGGCGGCCTTCGCCTTCTCGACCTCGAGATCCTCGTCGCACCGGACACCCGACGTCCCGATATTCACGTTGACCCGCACCCGGCACCCCTCGCCGATGGCGAAGAGCCCATGCGGTCGCACAGGGTTTGCGGGGATGACGATCCTGCCCCGGGCGACAGCTCGTGCAGCATGGTGCGGGGCAAGCCCTTCCTCCCGGGCGATCGCCTCAACCTCGGGCGGGACCCCGCGCATGCATGCAGAGATCAGGGTATGCATAAGAGACATTTGTCCGGAGGCCATATTAGTCTGCATGCCAGTCCAGTGGATCGCGGGCAGCGGGATATATGCTAACTCGTTCGTCTACAGAAACATCCTCATCGATGCCGGCGTCCCCCCGATGGCCGTCCAGCCCTACGCCGACGCCATCGAGACGATCGTCATCACCCACGCCCATTACGACCATATCGCTCACCTCAGGGAGATCGTGCGGATCTGCGGCGATCCCGCGGTCTCCATCCACGAGGCGGACGCCGCCGGCCTCGCCGATGACGCACGGAGCCTCTCCCTCCTCTTCGGCGCCCGGTCGCCCGGGATCGTCCCCGACGTCATCCTCCGGGACGGCGACCGGGTCGGGAGTCTCCACGTGATCCACACCCCCGGGCACACACCGGGCGGGATATGCCTCTACGACCCCGAGACCTGGGTACTCTTCTCGGGGGACACCGTCTTCTGCGGTGGATCGTTCGGGCGCTATGACTTCCCCGGCGGGGACCGGGTGGCGCTCGCGGCCTCCATCGAACGCCTGACGGAGCTCGACGTCGAGGGCCTCTACCCCGGGCACGGGGAGCCCGTCACCAGGGGCGGCGGGAGACATATAGCAGCCGCCCGGGAAGCGCTCCGGTACTATGGATAAGGGAGTCTACGCCCTCGTCCTTGAGGGCCCCCGCTGCACGGTCAGGATCGGTGCTCTCGGTCTCCGGGAGTTTGCCGCCGGCCGGCACATCTACGTCGGGTCGGCACGGGGGAGCGGTGGGCTTGCCCGGGTCGAGCGCCACCTGCGCCTCGCTCGCCTCCGTGACCGCCATCCCCGGTGGCACATCGACTACCTCCTCCTCGACCCGCGTTTCTCGCCCGTCGCCGTCGTCACCGCCGCAACCGACCGGGACTGTGAGTGCGACCTCGCCCGCGCCATCGCCGGAGCATGCACCCCGGGGTTTGGATGCAGCGACTGCGCCTGCCCTTCACACCTCTTCTTCCGTCCCGGCGATCCGGTCCCGGAACTCCTCGCTCTCTTCAGGGGGCTGGATCTGGATGCCCGCATCGCAACAATCAAGAATGAAGGGAGCAAGCATTAGATCATGAAAGTCCTTGGGATCTCCGGAAGTATGCGCAAGACCGGCAACACCGCGCTGCTGGTCACCACCATCCTCAACCGGGTGCGGGAGGCAGGTATCGAGACCGAGTACATATCGCTCGCCGATAAGGAGATCAGGCCCTGCACCGGCTGCGAGGCCTGCAAAGAAGCGAAATGGTGCGCGACCGAGGAAGACGACTGGGGGAGCATCGCAGAGAAGATGATCGCCTGCGAGGTTCTGGTCATCGGCGCCCCGACATACTACTACGACATCAACGGCCAGACGAAGAACCTGATCGACCGGACCTACTCCCTCTACCACGACCGGAGGCTTTCCGGCCGAAGAGCGGTGGCTGTCACCGTCTGTGCCGATCGGGGGTGCGAGCGGACGCTCCAGACCATCGAGGGGTTCTTAAACACCCACGAGTTCTCATACCTCGGCTACGTCTGCGGTAAGGGGTATGCGCCGGGGGATATCCGCAAAGATGAGCGGGCGATGACGCAGGCCCGGCAGATCGCGGATAAGATCATCAGGTACCTCCGGCCAGACGACTGAAGGCAGGGAGGAGTCCTCAGGCTGGGAGGTGGCTCCCCATCCACCCGCTCCGGCAGCGGTCAGAGCAATAGCGATATGATAGCAAGTATCACGAAGAGGATGATCAGCCACTTCGCGATCGACATAGAGATTCCTGCAGCGCCCCGCGCCCCGAGTATGGCAAGGACAAGTGCTATGATAAAGAAGAGGATCGCAAGCCCTACAAGACCATTTACCATTTCTCTCCCTCCCGGATGCCGGTATCCAGCCGGCCCCGGGGAGGGGGAAATGATGCCTGGACATATATAATTTTCCTGAAATAATACTGCTCGATCTGCGGGGTGGTTGACGGGAAACGGCGGGTATCCCGGATCGTTTCACGCGCGGGTTTGCAGGAGGAC
>JGI24709J26583_10004209_pt1 | contig 11003 bp, 11 predicted proteins | sample BioPla2DNA1_FD_26583 | JGI IMG/M metagenome (IMG submission 26583) | reverse complement strand
CATGGAGATCCAGGTAATCGGTGTTCAGGGCCTCCCCCTGATCCGAAAAGGTGACGACCTTCCGGCCCTGATCTGCGATCGGGTCACGTTTGAGGATGGGGATATCCTCACCATCGCTTCGTCCGTCTACTCAAAGGCAAAGGGCTTCACCCGCGACCTTGCCGCCATCACCCCGGGTGCTGAAGCCGTGCGGATCGCCGCAAAGACGAAGGAAGACCCCCGGTTTGTGCAGGCGGTCCTGGACTCGTCAAGCGATATCCTGCTCGAACACCCCTTCATCCTCTCGGAGGTGCCCTCCGGCCACATCGGTGTGCGCGCGGGTGTCGACCACAGCAACATCGAGGACGGCCATATAATCATCCTCCCGCCCGACCCCATGGGGGCCGCCGCAGAGATCCGGGACGCAATCCAGCGGATCACAGAGAAGGATGTCAGGGTTATCATCACCGATACCTGCGGGCGGTCGTTTCGGCGTGGCCAGACAGGTATCGCCATCGGCTGGGCAGGGATGACTGCGATCAACGACTACCGGGGCGACACCGACCTCTTCGGCCATGTCCTTGAGATAACCGAGGAAGCAGTGGTCGATGAGATAGCAGCCTTCGCAAACTTCGTCATGGGCGAGAGCCACCAGGGCATCCCAGCAGTGGTCTTCCGTAACTGCAGGGCCTGGAATGGACACGACGCGGTCTACTTCACGCAGAAAGAGGATATCATCAGGGCTGCCCTGAAGAACAAAAAGGATTAGAAGATGGCATTCAGGATAAAGACTGCCACCCCGATCACTATGGTTGCGATGAGCACGGTTGTCGGGCCGATATGGATGGCCCGGTGATCCTCACTGTCATAGTAGTTGACCAGGCCGGCAGAGGATACCAGTCTTCCGCCAGATTTTTTCGCCATGCTAGAATATACTCACTCCCCACATATAAACAGGATGGAGATGCAGACCAGAGAGCATGTCATCACCGGCCGGGCACTCCTCGGCAGAGACCTGATCGAGGAGGATGTAGATATCGTCATCTCCGGAGGCATCATCAGATCGATAGAGCCCTGCACCGCTACACCGGACCGGTGGATAGTGCCCGCCTTCTTCAACGCCCACACGCACATCGCCGATACCGTCGCCATGGACCTCCCCGCTCGCGGCAGCCTTGCAGAGCTCGTCAAGCCGCCGGATGGCCTGAAACACCGGATCCTTGCGGCGACACCACGGGCCGACCTCGTCCGGGGGATGCGTTCAAGCATCAGGACCATGGTAGCGACCGGGACCGCCGGGTTTGCCGACTTCAGGGAGGGCGGCGTCGATGGCGTGGCAGCGCTCCGTGAGGCGGCGGCCGGCCTCTCCTGCCGGCCGGTCATACTCGGCCGGGAAGGCGGGGAAGAGGTGAGCGACGGAGCGGGCATAAGCAGCGCCCACGACGTGGAGAATATCGAGGATATCGTCAGGAGGACGAGAGCAGCCGGCCGGATCGTCGCTTTCCACGCCGGCGAGAAGAACCGGGACGATATCGACGATGCTCTCGCGTTTGAACCCGACCTCCTCGTCCACTGCACCCATGCGACCGATGCAGACCTCCGGCGGATAATCGATATGGATATCCCCATCGCCGTCTGCCCGCGATCGAACTGGCTGCTCGGGGCCACGAGATCGCCGGCCCACCCGCCGATCACCCACATCCTCGAGCTTGGAGGACGCCTCTTCCTCGGAACCGACAACGTGATGTTCGTCCAGCCCGACATGCTCCAGGAGATGGCATTCGCCGCAACCCTCTATCGCGCGCCACCCGCCGATATACTGCGTGCCGCGATCGCGGGTGCAGGCCTGACCGGGAGAAGCGGATTTATCGAAGAAGGACAGAAATCCTCTATTCTCGTGATCGATCCGGAGAGACACAACCTTTCCTTCACCCGTGATATCCGGGCGACCATTGTAAAGCGGCTGGATTCCTCATCCATTGAACAAAATGTTTTAAATGTACAGTAGAAAATAAATAAGAAGTATCTGTTCTGCGTGGTGTGTATGTTCCGTATGATACTTGTTGCTATAGACGGTTCCAAACCAGCCGATCGTGCCCTGGAAACAGCAATCGAAGAGGCTCGCGTCTGGAACGCTGAGGTTCATGTTATTTATGTGATCGAGTCCGGGCTATTTTCATCCCTTCCCATGGACAACACACTTGAGATCATCTACAGTGTTCTGCAGAAGGAAGGTGAAGAGATCCTCGAATCGGCTCGAGAGAAAGCGGATGCGGCAGGCGTTCCTGTCACCACACATCTCCGGCAGGGACATGCCGGATCCCGGATCGTCTCCCTCGCAGAAGACCTGGGAGTCGACCTTATCATTCTCGGATCGCACGGTAAGAGCGGTGTTGACCGCCTCTTCCTCGGCAGTGTGACCGATTATGTCGTGCGAAACAGTTCAATTACAACAACGGTGGTGAGATCATAAATCCTCAACAGATGCTCGTCCGTGACTATATGGTGACCGACGTGGTCTGTGTCGAAATACCTGGAAACAGAGACGATGTCCTGCGCATCCTGAAACGCACCGGCATAAGCGGTGTGCCGGTCTTAAAAGACGGCGAACTTGTCGGTATCATCACCCGCAAGGATCTCCTCCGGAAGGCCGATGAGACCCAGCTCGGGCTCCTGATGACACCTGACCCTGTCATCATCAGGCCGGATGCTCCCATATCCGAGGCGGCTCAACTGATGATACGGCACAACATCAGAAGACTCCCGGTCGTGGAGGGGGGAGTCCTGACCGGGATCATCAGCATGGCCGACCTCATCGCTGCCATAGCCCTGATGCGCCTGAATGTGCCCATCAAGGATAACTACGTCAGCAAGACCTACGCCCTCTGGGAGGATACCCCTCTCTCGCTCGTCGGGAGGATCCTCGAGATCTCCGGCTACGATGCCATCCCCATCCTGATGGAGGACGGGACACTCACCGGCATCATATCGGAGCGGGACCTGATCAGGCATACCCGCATCGAGGACGGTATCGAGGTCAGCGACTTCTCAAACGGCACCGACGATGATGAATGGACCTGGGAGAGCATCCGGGACATGCACACCATCAGCTACGGGATCTCAAAGATCCAGCTCCTCCCGATCCCGGTCAAGAACGCAATGATCAGAAACGTCCTCGCAGTCCCTCTCAACGCCGAGGTCAGCGAGTGCGCACTGAAGATGAAACGCGCCCGGGTAGACCAGCTCCCGGTCGTCAACGGAAATAAGCGGCTCATCGCCATGCTCTTCGACAGGGAGCTGATCAAGGTCCTGTTACCTGAGCGGCAGGGCTTGCGATAGAATTAAGAGGCAATGTTCATATAGTACACTGATACCTATCGTACCGTGCCGGGAGCCGGTACGACGATAAAATTTATGTTTTATGGTATCATTGTATACGCTTAAGCGCTTTTGAGCGAGTTTGAGCGTTTTAGAAATTTTAGGGGTGTTCCAATGTTTGATGTCTCAGACCAGATTATGAAGGGTACAACAACTGTCGGACTGATATTCAAAGACGGCGTCGTTCTTGCCACAGAGATGCGGGCAACGATGGGGAACCTCATCGCGAGCAAACGTGCCAAGAAGATCTACAAGATTACTCCACGGATCGGTATGACCACTGCCGGTGGCGTCGGTGACGCACAGCAGCTGGTCCGGATCATGCAGGTAGAGTGCAGCCTCTACGAGATGCGGCGCGGAAGGACGATGTCCGTCGGCGCGGCGTCGACCCTCCTCTCCAACTACCTGAACCAGAACCGCTACTATCCCTACTACGTCCAGCTCCTTATGGGCGGATGCGACGGGGATGGACCGAGCGTCTACTCCGTCGATGCTCTCGGCGGGGCGACCAGGGAAGAGGAGATCGTCGCCACGGGCTCGGGCTCTCCCTTCGCCTATGGCGTTCTTGAGGACCAGTATCGTCCCGATATGACCGAAGAAGAGGCAAAGGATCTCGCTATCAGGGCGGTCCGGTCGGCGATGCGCCGTGACGCCGGATCCGGGGAGAACATCATGGTGGTTGTGATCAAGAAAGATAAATATGAAGAATCCATAGTGGGCGGGCTACAGACGCCATCTGTTGCCCGCCAGACAACCTGACATTTTTTAGGACGATTTTAATGGTGATTGACAATAAACTTCAGGAACTAAAAGAGCAGATCAACAAGATTGTTCCTCGCGGGATTACGATCTCGGATGTCGAGTTCGAAGGACCTGAACTGGTCATCTACACCGATGACCCGAAACAGTTTGCTGATCAGGCAGACCTGATAAAAATACTGGCGCGCGACCTGCGCAAGCGCATCGTCGTGCGCCCGAATATCCTCGAGGACCCGGAACGGGCAGCCCTAGAGATCAGAAACGTTGTGCCGGAAGGTGCCGGGATCTCCGATCTCTTCTTTGACCCGGAGACGGGTGAGGTGCTGATCGAGGCGGAGAAGCCCGGTGTCGTCATCGGCAAGAACGGTGCAACACTCCGGGAGATCACAAAACAGATAGGATGGACGCCGAAGGTGGTCCGGACGCCGCCCATTGAGAGCTCAACGGTGAAGCAGATCCGGACGTTCCTGCGATCGGTGAAGGACGAGCGAAAGGCGTTCCTGCGAAAGATCGGCCACCGGATCCACAGGGATATAACGAGTAAAGACCAGTGGTTGCGTGTCACGACGCTCGGATGCTGCCGGGAGGTCGGGCGTGCGGCGTTCCTGATATCGACGCCGGAGAGCAAGGTTCTGTTAGACTGCGGTGAGAAACCCGGGAGCATAACAAACGGTATCCCCTACCTCTACGTGCCCGAGATATACCCGCTCGACTCACTCGATGCGGTGGTACTCACCCACGCGCACCTCGACCACTGCGCCCTCGTCCCCCTCCTCTTCAAGTACGGCTACGAGGGGCCGGTATACTCGACACCACCGACGAGGGACCTCGCGGCGATGCTCCAGCTCGATTACCTGGATGTCGTGAGGAAAGAGACCGATAAGATCCCCTACACCTCAAACGAGGTGAAGACCTACATCAAACACTCAATAACGCTCAACTACGGCAGCGTGACCGATATCGCCCCGGACATCAAACTCACGTTCCACAACGCAGGGCACATCCTGGGATCAGCAATCGCACATTTCCACGTCGGGGAAGGGCTCTATAACATAGCGTTCACGGGTGACTTCAACTACCAGAAGACCCGGCTCTTCTCCCCGGCGGTCTCGTCGTTCCCGCGCCTCGAAGCGCTCTTCATGGAGAGCACCTACGGCGGCGCAAACGATATCCAGCCGCAGAGGAGGGATGCGGAGGAGAAACTCTACGAGACGGTCTCGACGACGGTGAAGCGCGGCGGTAAGGTGATCATCCCGGCATTCGCCGTCGGGCGGTCGCAGGAGGTCATGCTGGCCCTCGAGGAGGGTATCCGGAAGAAGAAGATACCGGATGTGAAGATATACCTCGACGGCATGATCCGGGAGGCGACGGCGATCCACACGACCTACCCGGAGTATCTCAACAATGATCTCCGGAACCAGATATTCCGTGAAGGGCTCAATCCCTTCCTCGCCGACGCCTTTGTCCAGGTGGACTCGCCTGACCTCCGCGAGAAGGTCATATCGGGTGACCCCTGTGTCATCATAACCACGAGCGGTATGTTAAACGGCGGGCCGGTGATGGAGTACCTCAAGGCCCTCGGCCCGGATGAGCGAAACGCCCTTGTATTCGTCGGTTACCAGGCGGACGGGACGCTCGGGCGGCGCATTCAGAAGGGATGGCGCGAGATACCGCTCGGGTGGCGCGAGACGATCGTGATCAACCTTGAGATAGCGACCATAGACGGGTTCTCCGGCCACTCTGACCGGAAACAGCTGATGAACTACGTCGGGCACCTTCAGCCGCGCCCGGAGAAGATCTTCACCATCCACGGTGATGAGAACAAGACGATCGATCTTGCAAGCTCCATCTATAAGCGCTACCGTATCGAGACGCACTCCCCCATGAATCTCGAGACCTACCGCATGATCTAGGGATGTCGCGGAACCTGCCCATTCTCCTCGGGGTATTCGTGGTGATGGCGCTCTCTAACGCCGTCGTCCCGGTGCTCCCCGACTTCGCCGGAGGAGCGGCGATGCAGGGGGCAGTCTACGCCGCATACTTTTTTGGTGTCTTTGTTACGGTGCTCCCGGCAGGGATGGCAAGCGACCGTATAGGCCGCGTGCCGCTCATCCATGCCGGGCTTCTCCTGACCCTCGCAAGCGGTATCCTCATATTTCTCTTCCCCTCCGGCATACCGCTCCTCACGTTCCGGGTGATCGAGGGGCTCGGGGCGGGGCTCTTTATGTCGGCGGCGCTCGCGTGGGCAAACTCACACCCCTCGGCAGGAGAGACCAGCGGGTATGTCATGGCGGCCCAGAACCTCGGTCTTGTCGCCGGCCTCCTCGCCGCCGGGTGGCTTGCTACAGCATTCCGGAGCCACCTCGCCGGGATCGTCCTCTTCACAGCACTCACAGTCCCCGCGCTTGCGTTGAGCATCACCCTCCGTGAGAGCGAGCGCGGAGGGTTTGCGAGAGCAGACCTCCCGGCGATCGTCAGGAACTACTTCTGGCTCTTCGTCGCGGCGGCCATCCTCGTGGGTATGACCGGGGCTGTAGCAGCAATCTACCCGGAGTTCACTGGACGCGACCCTTCAATGCTCGCAATCCAGCTCGCGACGATCAATATCGCGACCGTCGTCGCCGTCCTCATCGCGCCCCGCATCCCCCTCCGACCGGCCAGAACAATCCGGGTCTCAGCGGTCCTCATGGCGGGGGCGGTCCTCGCAGGGTATATCACGCCCTACGCCCTCCCGGTCATCGGGGGCCTTGCGGGCGTGATCATCGTCGCCATACTCGCGTTCCTTGCGGAGACGAGGATCCAGCAGGGCGCGATGGTCGGGCTCTTCAACACCGCTACATACGCGGGGTTCACGTTCCTTGCCGCCCTCGCCGGGCTGGTCGCTGGAGGGGCAGGTTTCCTGGCGGCGTTTATCCTGCTCGCCGGTATGGCGGCGGCTATGGCGCTCACGATCAACGGGTGCCGGTGCGAGTACCAGGGGTGACCCGGAGCGCATATTACTCCTCTCCCCATACAGATCCGCATGAAGGTTCTGATCAACGGCGAGTGGTGCGACTCCCTCTCAGGGAAGACGTTTGCGGTGCATAATCCGGCGACGGGGGGTCTCGTCGGGGAGGCTCCTCTCTGCGGTGAGGATGACGTCCGGAGCGCCGTGGAGTCGGCGGATGAGGCGTTCGGGGACTGGGCGGCCAGGAACCCGAGGGACCGGGGGAAGATCCTCTTCTTCGCAGCGGAGGAGGTGCGCCGCAGGAACACCGATCTCGGGGCGCTCCTGACCGCTGAACAGGGAAAGCCCATCCGGGAGGCGATCGATGAGATCAACGGGTTTGCAAACATACTCGAGTTCTACCACGCCCTCTCGGCCGGGGGATGGGGGGAGTACCAGGATCTCCCGGGGTATGGCCACGCTATTGTCAGGAGAGAGCCGCTCGGCATCTGCGGCGCGATCATCCCCTGGAACATGCCGGCGCTCATCATGGGCTGGAAGATCGGGCCGGCCCTGGTGGCAGGAAATACTCTGATCGTAAAGCCCGCCCGGACCGCCCCGCTGACCTGCGGAAAGCTCGCGGAGATCCTCGCGGGCGCCGGCATCCCGCCGGGCGTCCTCTCCGTCGTCACCGGACCGGGAGAGACCGTCGGCCGCGAGATCGCGCGTAACCCGGCGATAAAGAAGGTCTCGTTCACCGGCGAGGGTTCGACCGGCCGGGAGGTCGCGCTGGACGCCGCGCCCGCCCTGAAACGGCTCACGCTGGAACTCGGCGGGAGTGATCCCATGATCGTCTGCGATGATGCCGATATCGGGATGGCGGTCGATGGGGTCATCAAGGGGAGGTTCTACAACTGCGGCCAGACCTGTACGGCGGTAAAGCGGCTCTACCTCTATGAATCGATCGCGGATGAGTTTGTCCGGCGGCTTGTGGCGCGGGCCGGGGAGATCGTGGTCGGGAACGGCATGGACCGCGGTGTCAGCATGGGACCGATGAACAACCGGCAGGGTCTCGACCGACTGACCCGCCAGGTTGATGCCGCCCGGGAGCGGGATGAAGGGGAGATCATCATGGGCGGAAAGGCCCCTGAGGGAGATATGTATGAACAGGGGTTCTTCTTCCTCCCGACGCTCATCGCCGGCGTTCCGCACGACTCCGCCCTCTTCTCCGAGGAGATCTTCGGGCCGGCCCTTCCCATCGCCACCGTCAGGGATCTTGATGAGGCGCTTGAGCGGGCGAATGACAGCCGTTATGGTCTCGGGGCATCGGTCTGGACCCGGAACGCAGATGTTATCACCCGCGCGACAGGGGAACTCGAGGCCGGGATCGTCTGGGTCAACCAGCACCTGCGCATACCGCCCGATGTGCCGTTTGGAGGGACGAAGGGGAGCGGCATCGGGCGGGAGAACGGAAGCAGGGCGCTCGATGACTATACCGAGGAGAAGACCATACTGATACGCCCGGGATAGGGTGCCGGCCAGAGGTCTATCGGACCAGAAAAAAAGTATTAGTGGATGTGAGGTGAACCAGTATTCAGGAGAGGAGAGGGGGTCTCGCCCGTGTCACGGCGGAAGACAGGGCGATTCAGATGGCTACGCGCCTGACCGGGCCCGGGATCCCCGGAAGGTAGCCACACAATGTATCATATTATATCTATCCGTGATTTTGAGCGCAGAGATCTCGATTACCTGCTCGATCGGGCGCAGGAGTTTGATGCCGGGAAGTACCAGCCCCGGATGCTTGAGGATAAACTTGCGGCGCTTCTCTTCGTTGAGCCAAGCACCCGCACGCGGATGTCGTTTGCGACGGCCATGGCGCGGCTCGGCGGGATGTGGATCAGCGTCGATTCGGTCGAGGCAAGCTCTATCGTCAAGGGCGAGACCCTGGCCGATACCATCAGGGTGCTGAGCGGCTACGCGGACGCTATCGTGCTCCGCCACCCGAAGGAGGGGGCGGCACGGCTGGCGAGCGAGTTTGCCACGGTGCCGGTGATAAACGCCGGCGACGGCGCGGGGCAGCACCCGAGCCAGACACTTCTCGACCTCTACACGATCCGGCAGGCGATGCCGGTCGATGGTATCAGCGTCGGGCTCCTCGGGGACCTGCGCTACGGTAGGACCGCGCACTCGCTGGCCCTCGCCCTCTCGCTCTACGGCGTCACCCTGCATACGATCGCGCCGGAAGGGCTTGAGATGCCGGAGAGCATCATCTTCGAACTCCGGGAGCGCGGGATGGAGGTCGTCGAGCATAAAGATGTGCAGGAGGTTCTCCAGGAACTCGACGTCCTCTACGTCACGAGGATACAGCGCGAACGGTTCCCAGACTCGGCATCATACTACAACGTCGCATCCAGTTACCGGATCACGCCCGACCTCCTCACCGACGTCAGGGAGCACCTGATGATCCTCCACCCCCTCCCGCGCGCCGGCGAGATCGACCCTGCGGTGGATCGGACACCGTATGCACGCTACTTTGAGCAGGCGAGGAACGGGGTGCCTGTCCGGATGGCGCTCCTCAGAGAGGTGATGAGATGAGCAGGACCGATCCCTCGCGGGGGCTGCTCGTAAGCCCGATCAGGAACGGCACCGTCATCGACCATATAACGGCAGGCGAGGCCTTGAACGTCTTAAAGATACTCGGTATAACCGGGTCGACCCGGGAGTGCCTGAGCATCGCGACGAACGTCGAGAGCAAGAGGCTCGGGAGGAAGGATATCGTCAAGGTGGAGAACCGGGAGCTCCGAAAAGAGGAGGTGGACCGGATCGCCCTGATCGCACCGCACGCAAAGATCAACATCATCCGGGAGTACCAGGTGGCGGAGAAGAAGGGTGTGAAGATTCCAAAAATCCTCAAGGGCGTGGTCAGGTGCCCGAACCCCGGTTGCATCACAAACTCAAGCGAACCGACGGAGAGCACGTTTGAGGTGCTTGAGGCGGGGCTGCGGTGCTTCTACTGCGACTGGTTGATCAAGGACAATATCGCAAACCACATCATCTGATCAGGCGCCCGTAGCGGTCGATCTCCCCCCGATAGACACGGGTGCTTGAGATCCGCCGGCCGTCTTCAGCGAGGACACATGAGATCTCATGGAGATCCACTTTTTCCCTCCCCCGCTGCCGCCGAAGTTCGTTTATCTCCACGGCGACCGGGAAGGTCTCCTCTGAGACGACGAGTATATCAAAATCGACGTCGAGAGCGCTACCGTAGCGGTCAGTGAGCGGTTCGACCTTCCACTCCGCCGTATAACCTCGCTTTCTGATAAATTCCTTTATGTTTTCCAGGCGTTTCTGGTATGAATGGACGGGGTGTACCTTCGCGCCGGCAAACTCGTCGGTCGTTAACCCTATGATCACCTCGCCGTCAGGTCCCGCCACCTCAAACGAGCGGGAGAGGAGTTTCTTGTGCCCGGCATGCAGGGGATCGAACGTCCCCCCGACCATCACTTTCATCAAGAAACGTTTGCCGCAGGATCTTTTATGGGTAGTGCTCCAGGGGCGCCATGTGTGGAGGGAGAACATTTTGTATCGTTACAACAAACAGTAGACGTACTATGGGGAGTGGAACAGTTGTGGGAGACCGCATCTTTATTGCGGAGAACGCAACAGTCATCGGAGATGTGACTCTCGCTGATGACGTGAACATCTGGTTCGGCGCTGTGGTCAGGGCCGACAGGGACTCGATCACGGTAGGGGCCGGCTCAAACATACAGGATAACGCCGTCGTCCACACCACGCCCGGGTTTCCGGTAGGGATCGGGGCGGGGGTCTCTGTCGGCCACGGCGCCATCCTGCACGGCTGCACCGTCGAGGACGATGTGCTCATCGGTATGGGTGCGATCGTCTTAAACGGCGCTGTGGTGGGGACGGGCTCCATCATCGGCGCCGGCGCCGTGGTGACTGA
>JGI24709J26583_10004205_pt1 | contig 11009 bp, 9 predicted proteins | sample BioPla2DNA1_FD_26583 | JGI IMG/M metagenome (IMG submission 26583) | reverse complement strand
GATTTCTTTGCCTTGTTTTTGCAGGGAAAGAAAGAGTAGGGGATGTATGGCTCCCTTCCAGTTTACGACACTTTGGTCCGACAGTTGAGGCTTAAGGGCGTTTATTTTTTTGGCCAGGAGTGCTTTTGCCCTGATAAAGTCTATTTGGGCCATATAATCGAAAGCAGCCAGCAATTCTTCGTTCAGAGGCCTGATGTAATCGGCACATTGTATGAGAATGCGGAGAATCTCTCTTTTTTCTTCGCTCTGAAGTTCCCTGACCTGGTTGTTGGCTTCNACCAATTCGGCCGGTTCTATATAAACAGTTTTACCGCTGGCCGACTCATCGTGTANAATACCGCTGATCTTGCGTTTATGGGCCGGAGGAACGGGAATCACCAGGCGGCCGTCGCGNACACTGGGGCTGCTGCCTTTTTCGACNATGCCTTCTTCCTGAGCTTTTTTGATCAATATGTGCAGTTTGCGCGAGATGCCCGCTGTAGTAATGGAGATTTTTTTTCGGATTTGTGCCAGTTCCGGGGAATTCGGCCGGTTCTATATAAACAGTTTTACCGCTGGCCGACTCATCGTGTATAATACCGCTGATCTTGCGTTTATGGGCCGGAGGAACGGGAATCACCAGGCGGCCGTCGCGTACACTGGGGCTGCTGCCTTTTTCGACTATGCCTTCTTCCTGAGCTTTTTTGATCAATATGTGCAGTTTGCGCGAGATGCCCGCTGTAGTAATGGAGATTTTTTTTCGGATTTGTGCCAGTTCCGGGGAGGCATGATCCTGTATTTCGCCGGATTTATCGAGGATGCTGTCTATCTGTTCTATTATTCGTGGGAAAGTTTGTTGTCCGGCAGCAAGCTCTTTTAGCCTGGGATAGAGAAGTGTAGCTTGTTCTTTGTGGTTTAAAAAATGCAATACCTTATGATAACTGTCCAATGAGCGTTTTAAATCGAACAGTTCTTTTTGGTCGGCATAACTGCCTTCAACCTGAAGGCGTTTCAGCACAGCTCTTAGATCGAAAAATAAAATCTCGGGAAAAGTCTGTTCACCATGTAATACAGCCAAAAATTCCGCGCTGAGTTCCAAGGNAAGGAGTATGTCTTTNTAATCGTCGGAAAAACNCATTTCCAAGACTTTTTCCTTACCTAAAGTACTGCTGCATTGCTCTTGTAGCAAAAGGCGGATTTGGTCAAAGCCTGTTTTTATTTCAAAATTCTGCGGATAGATCATTTAGGCAAAGATCAAAATCAGTATCTGAGCGCAAAGGACACGTAAAAACATAGTCAAAGGATAGACAGTAGAGTAAGCTACAACAGGTTGATCGCTGCCGGAACTACTGTTGGCGTAGGCCAAGGCGGGAGGATCGGTCATACTTCCCGACAGTAGTCCCATTATATCCAGATAATTCAATTTGAAAACACTGCGGGCTAAAATGCCAACGATAAGCGGTGGTAAAACGGTAATTACCAAACCTATGCCAAGCCAAATCAATCCCTGGGTATTGAAAACGGTTTCGACGAAGAGGTCGCCGGCTCCTATGCCTACGCTGCACAAAAACAAGGTAATTCCCAGCTCCCTCAGCATTAGGTTAGCACTCATGGTGGTGTAGGTGAGTAAACCGTATTTCGGGCCAAAACGGCTTATCAAAATGGCAACAATGAGCGGGCCTCCTGCCAGTCCCAGTTTTACAGCCTGGGGTATACCCGGAAAGCGGATAGGTACACTTCCGAGCAAAACTCCCAAAAAAATACCCAGGAAAATGGGAATCAGATTAGGTTCTCTAAGTCGCTTAAGAGAGTTGCCCAGGAGGCTTTCAATTTTTTGTATAGATTCCAAACTGCCCACCACCATCAGACGGTCGCCCATTTGCAGTACGAGCGAGGGGGAGGCCAGCAAATCCATACCCGATCGGTTTACCCTGGTCACATTGACCCCGTAGAGTTTTCTCAGGTGCAGGGATCCCAGAGTTTTTCCGTTGACGTCGGTTTTGGTGAGCAGGATACGTCTCGAAACCAAATCGGATGGAATTTTGTCCCAGTCCATCTTGATGCGTTTTCCAAAAAAAGCAATAACTGCCTGAAGATCTCCCGAATCGGTAGCTATTAGAATTTTATCTTTTTCTTCCAAATTGGTGGTATTGTTACACAATTCCATACGTTGATCGCTTTTGAGAACCCGGGAAATCACAAATTTAGAAAGCGACAAGCGGTGAATTTCTTCAACGGTTTTTCCGAACAGAGCGGGATTCATAAGTTCTACGCTGGCCAATACGAAAGAATTGTGGTTGCGTTCGTATTCTTCTTGAAGACGGCGGCTTTCGTCCTGAAATTTTATTTTGTACAGGATGCGTATTAAAATGGTTGCGCCAATGACACCCACCACGCCCAGCGGGTAGGCAACAGCGTAACCCAGCGCAATATCGGGCGCATTGCTTTGGTATATTTCCAGATAAGCCTGTTGTGCAGCACCCAGACCGGGTGTATTGGTAACGGCACCGGACATAATTCCAACCAATGTGGTCATAGGATAATCGGTCAGCCAGAAAAAGCCCAGAACCGTTAAAACTCCCAATAAAACTACTCCCATAGCCAACATATTCAAACGGATTCCCCCTTGTTTAAAAGAAGAAAAAAAGCCGGGGCCTACCTGCATACCAATGGAGTACACAAAGAGTATCAGGCCGAATTCTTTTATAAAATGCAACACCGTGGGTTGGATACTGAATCCGAAATGTCCCAGTATCAGACCAACGAACAAAACCCAGGTGATTCCCAGGGAGATGCCGAAAATCTTGATTTTGCCTAAGTAAATACCACTCGAAATTACTACGGCCAGAATTAAAATTGTACGCGCAACGGAATCGTTCTGAATAAGTTCAGTTAGCCAGGTCATAATCCTTTATATAATTGGTAATTATCTATTTATCAAGGTTTTTTTTGATCTGCGAAGGTATAAAAAATAAACGAATATAAACGGCTTTCTTCAAAAAAGTATGTAAGTAAGAGATGGTCAAGTATTGTTTAGAATTTTTCACATGTTTGGAGAAGAATATTTTATACCTTTGGGGCGTTCTTTTATTAACCATCACATATCATAATAACGACAACATGAAAAAAACTGCATTNTTATTTTTGGCTCTTTTACCCATGATCACTGTTTTCGCGCAAGAAGAGCCCAGTGAAACAGATAAAATTAAGAACGAGGGGAACATAGCCTATAATCAAAAAGATTACATTACGGCCATCGGTTATTGGGAAAAATACCTGAATTCCGGTGCAGAAGGTGTTGCCGACGACATCTACACCTTGAGTCTTTATGAATCTGCGCATAAGTATGCCGGTTTCACCATGATACAGGCCAAAGAATACGAAACAGCCTTTGAGTATTTTTCCAAGTACGCTTCTTTCGGCCGTTCCGATACTCCCACCGACGGCAACTTCTTGTTCAACTACGCTAATCTGGCCCGGCGGTGCGGAAAAGATTCTCTTGCGCTGGATTTGTACGAGCAATGTATTGAGCTTAAATACCGCGACGATGCTTCTCTTTACTCAAAAGCATTAATTCTTAAGGATAGAGAAGACGTGGAACAAATGAAAGAAGTATTGCTTAAGGGTCTGGAAAATTACCCTGAAAGCAGATACGCCAGTAGTATGTCCGGCTTGTTGAGTACACAACTCATGCGTGAAGCCTCCAAACCTTTTAATGAAGCGAACTCTATAGCGGGGACAGCTTCCAGTACCAACATAGATGCTTACATATCGACAATGACCCAAGCCACTGAAAAGTACAAAGAAGCAATTACTTTGTTTGAAGAGGTATTGAAATACGATCCTGAAAACAAGAATGCTACCAACTACATCAATCTTAGCAAAGAAAACGTGAAACGTTTCGAGGATTATAAGAAAAGCATAGGACGGTAAAGCATTGCATGAATATAGAAATAGAAACGGGGACTCTGTTTTATACAACAGGATCCCCGTTTTCTTTGGACTAATACCCGAGAGATATATTAACTGATCTCGATGCGTTTTACTTCGCTGGCTTTTTGAGCCTCGGTTTTTTTGTGGAGTTCAATATTAAGTACTCCATTTTCCATACTGGCTTTGATGTTTTTCTTGTCTACATCTTCGGGAAGGTAGTAGCTCCGCTTAAATTCTGTATAGGCAAATTCACGGCGCAGGTAATTGAGTTTTTTGTCCTCTTCCTTTTTGTCGGTGGTTTTTTTCATTTCTACCACCAAAACATCGTTTTCGTCCAGTCTGATGCTGAAATCTTTTTTGGTCATGCCCGGAGCAGTCATTTCTATGCGATAGGATTTCTCGTCTTCAATAACGTTGACAGCGGGAGTGCAAATTGGAGCACTGACTGTGAATTCTTTATCAAACATGTCGTTGAACAGGCTCGGGAACCAGTGGTTTTGAAATTTTCTGATAGTTGTTGTCATAGCTGTAAGTTTTAAAAGTTATATTATTTTTTTTTATTCATCACTACTCTATAACTCACAAATCTTGTGCCTGAAGCATGTTGGCGACAAAGTGGCAGTTGTTGGTGACAATTTTGCAGATATAATTGTTTATTACACTATTAATCAGTAGATTAATTTAATCAGATTGCTTTTTTAATGGCTTTAACCGATTTTTTTGAGCCCGGAATCCTGTGCAAGAACAATAATTAGTGTATTTTTGTGTTTGGTTTTTAAAAAGATATGGGAAGAATTCTGGCCATAGATTATGGGCGAAAACGTTGCGGAATAGCTGTAAGCGATCCCTTAAAACTTATTGCCAACGGATTGAAAACGGTTGCGACTCAGGATTTGGATGCCTTTTTCGAACAGTATCTCAAAGAAGAAACAGTCGACCTGGTGGTGGTGGGTTTGCCAAAACAGCTCAACAACGAACCCTCCGAAGCCATGAGCTATATAGAGCCTTATGTCAGAAAATTCAAAAAAAAATATCCGGAGATCCCATTGGTGTATTCAGATGAACGTTTCACTTCCGTGCTGGCTCACAAAGCGATGCTGGAGGGAGGATTGAAGAAGAAAGACCGTCGAAACAAAGCCTTGGCCGACGAAGTGAGCGCCACCATATTGCTTCAGGATTACATGGAATTTAACAAATAAATTATGCAACTACCCATTTATTTATACGGCCAAAGCGTTTTGCGTAAAGAGGCTGAAGAAATCGGGCCGGATTATCCCGGGCTCCCTGAGCTCATCAGCAATATGCAGGATACCCTGGAACATGCCGAAGGTGTCGGCCTGGCTGCTCCTCAGGTTGGCCTGCCCATCAGGTTTTTTATCGTTGACTTAAGGCCGCTGGCCGACCAGGAACCTGCTTTTGCCGGCTATACCCGAAGCTTTATCAATCCTAAGATTTTGGAATATTCCGAGGATACGGAAATTTTGGAAGAGGGTTGCCTGAGTGTGCCGGGTATTCAGGAAAATGTAGCGAGGAGTAGAAAAATTGTGTTACAATATCAGGATANCGATTTTAAGCAACACAAGGAAGTCTTCGAAGATTATGTNGCCAGGGTAATTCAGCACGAATACGATCATCTGAACGGCAAAGTTTTCACCGACCGTATTAATCCTATTCGTAAGCAACTGGTCAAAGGAAAGCTCAACAATATTGCAAAAGGCAGGGTGGAATGTACTTATAAAACCAGAGCTTTGCGCTGAGCATTTTAAAAAAAATATCAGAAGACAGCAATACATGACAAACCGGGATGGGGATAAAATAGTGAACCGGGGCTTGCTAACAGCTCTGCTGTTGCTGATAACCTTATTGAATCCGTGGTCTGTGACAAAATCGCAGATCAACACCGACCGGATGATGATCATCGGCCGGAATGCCCTGTATTTCGAAGATTACATCCTTTCCATACAGTATTTCAATCGGGTAATACAATCAAAGCCCTATCTGGCAGAGCCTTACTTGTACCGGGCGATCGCCAAGCTGAGTCTCGAAGATTTTTTGAGTGCCGAAGAAGATTGTACGGCCGCGCTCGAGCGTAATCCCTTTATCGTCAGGGCTTATTATGTCAGAAGCTATGCCCGTATGCATCTCAAAAAATACGAGGCAGCCATAGAAGATTGCGAGCAGGGCCTGGAATTCAACACCGAACACAAAGGATTGATGCTGAATAAAGGTATTTCCAGGATGTACGCCGGTCAGCACCGGGAAGCCCGCAACGACCTGGATGAATTATTGCGCAAAGACCCTAATTTTCTGTATGCTTACATGAGCCGGGGACAATTGTCGGTGGAAACAGGCGACACGCTGGGAGCCGTCGATGATTTTAGCCGGGCTCTGGCCGTGGATCGTTATTTTGCTCCCGCCTACGCTTCGAGGGCTTATGTCAATTTGTTGCGCAAAAATTTTACCGATGCCATTAGTGATTTCAACGAAGCCATCCACCTGGAACCCGACAACGAATCCTATTTTATCAACAGATCTCTGGCTCGTTATTATCTGAATGATTACAGAGGCTCCCTGAACGATTTGGACCGGGTGGTACAAATCAATCCCAATTCCCTGACGGCTTACTTCAACCGCGGGTTAATCAGAGCGGAAGTAGGCGACGACAACAGAGCTATCGAGGACTTCGATAAAGTTATTTTTATGGAACCCGGTAACGATCTGGCCATATACAATCGTGCGGTATTGCGGTCGAACACCGGAGATCTGGAGGGTGCTGAAGCGGATTTGAGCTTGATAATTGACCGTTACCCCAATTTTTATCCCGCCTTTTACCAACGCTCGGAATTGCGTAAAAAAATGCGGGACACCAAAGGAGCAGACAAAGATTATTTTGCCGCCTGGGATCTTGAAAACAAGATACGTGAACAACGTGCTGCCGGCAAAGAGGTCAGCGCCGCGGGCGACAGGGGGGAGGATGAAAAAACCCGCGAAGAAACAGACAAGGATTTATTTAAATACAACCGGGTGATAGTGCCTCCCAACGAACTGGCGCAGTCGAGCCGCTATGCCAATCCGATCAGGGGCAGAGTACAGGATCAGCAAGTCCGGCTTGCCCTGGAGCCCATGTATCGTTTGAGTTTTTATGAGGAATTACATCCCGTAGGGATGAAACGCCCCATGAATTACCGGCACTATCTGGAATCGCTCGATCAGAGCGATGTTCGCTTCGAAGGTCTACTTATTTCCAACCGTTGCAAATCACTTAGTGAGGAACAAGTCGAAAAGCATTTTGAATCTATTGACCTCTATTCCAAATTGATAGGAGAAAACGCCGGAAGGGCGGTACTGTTCTTTGCCAGGGCCTTGGATTTTGCTTTGGTCAAGGATAACGATAATGCACTGCTCGACCTGAACCGTGCTTTGTTTTTGGATAAGGATTTCGTGTTGGCCTATTTTGAGAGAGCCAACTTGCGTTTCGACTTGCTTATGTTTGAACAGTCGCAGAATATTCAGGAAGAAATTCAACTTTCGGCGTATTCAACTAAAAAAACGGACGAAGATAAGCAGTCGGGCTCCAAACTTACTCCCGTAGGCGAAGAGGCATTTGGAGCGGAATATATACTGGTAATGCAGGATTACGAGAAAGTGCTCGAAATAGCTCCCGAATTTGTTTATGCCTGGTACAACAGAGGCTACATCCGCTTTTTGCAGAAGGACTATCGCAGTGCTCTCGAAGACTTCAACCGCGCCATAGAACTCAGTCCCGATTTCGCCGAAGCCTGGTACAACAGAGGAATCATACGTATTTATCTGGGCGAACGCGAAAACGGCTTGAGAGATTTGAGTAAAGCAGGAGAATTAGGTATGTATCAGGCGTATAACCTTATTAAGCGATTTACGGAATAGGGCGTTTTATCGCAAGGGTTCCAAGTAGGCCTGCTCGTCTTCGAGGCTGATCTCTCCGCAAAGATTGGTTTGCAGAAGTTTTTTTACCTCTTCCGTCGAACTGTGTTCTCCCATCAAATACATCAGCTTGGTCACTATGGCTTCGGTGGTAATGTCCATACCGCTCAGTACGCCGGCATTCAGCAAATCGAGGCTGGTTTCGTAGCGTCCCATTTCTACCGAGCCTACGGCACATTGGGTTTTGTTCACCAGGATAATGCCTTTGTCGTTGGCTTCCGAAAGGGCTTTTCGGAACCATTCCTGCCGGGGAGCATTTCCTGAACCGAAGGTTTCGAGTACTACCGCTTTCAGGCCGGGCATCTCCAGGATGGCTCTCACTGTTTGTTCTGAAATTCCCGGAAAGATCTTCAGTACGGCCACTTGTTGGTCGATGCGGGTACGCAGGCTGAGTGAGCTCTGAGGATCGGGATAATGTATGAATTTCTTGGCGTATCTGATGTGTACTCCGGCCTTGGCCAAAGGAGGATAATTGTGCGAGCAAAATGCGTTAAAATGCTCTGCGTTTTGCTTGGTAGTTCTGTTGCCTCTCAACAAAGTGTCTTCGAAAAAAATGCAAACTTCGGGTACTATAGGCCGGCCGTTTTCTCTGGCTGCGGCAATTTCAATGGCAGTCAACAGGTTTTCGCGTGCATCGGAACGCAATACCCCCAAGGGCAATTGTGAGCCTGTAAAAATGACCGCTTTGGATAGGTTGTTCAGCATAAAGCTCAGAGCCGAAGCCGAATAAGCCATAGTGTCTGTCCCGTGTAACACCACAAAACCATCGTATTGATGATAGTGATCATAGATGATATGTGCCAGTTTGCTCCAGATCGAAGGATCAACATCGGAGGAGTCTATAAGCGGATCAAAAGCAATGGAATCCGTCCTGATTCCGATCTTGTTTAGTTCGGGCAGGTAATCGAAAATTTTTTCAAAATTGACAGGTCGCAGCGCCCCGGTAACAGGATCTTCGGACATGCTGATGGTGCCGCCGGTACAGAGTAGCAATACTGCATTATGTTTTTCCACGGCTGTCGTTTTATGTACGCAAAAATAGACAATTAGGAACAATTACAAAATTTTGCCTATTTTTGCCGGCTTAATTCTTGATTTTTGTACCGTTTGAATAACTCTGACTCAGATTTTTTTCTCTTTCGTATGTCGCGATTTGCATCTGCTGCTTTGAGGACGGCTTTGTCTTTATTATTGTTTCTTTTGTTGCCGGTCCTTGCTATTAAAGCTGAGACTAAGGTGCTTATCAATGAGTTTTTGAGTATTAACAACGGCATTATTCAAGATGAGGACGGTGAAAATTCCGACTGGATAGAATTGTACAATGCGGGAGAAGAGCTTGTCAATCTGGAGAACTGGTCTTTGACCGATGATTCGACGAATTTACAGAAATGGCTGTTCCCCTCCGTCAATCTGGAAGCCGGAGCCTATTTGCTGGTTTTTGCTTCGGATAAAGACAGGAGGACGGAAAACGAAGAATTGCATACCAACTTTAAATTAGCCTCTTCGGGTGAGTTTCTGGCCTTGGTTGAGCCGGGAGCTTTGGTTCCTGCCTTTGCTTATTCACCGGCTTATCCCCCTCAGCGAAGCAATGTGTCTTATGGTCTCTATCAGGGACAATTATGTTATCTCGAAAATCCCAGTCCGGGCTCCGAAAATTTACTCGGAGATCAGGTGTTGCCGCCGGTTTTCAGCAAGCCTGCCGGTTTTTACCATCAGGCTTTTAAATTGGAGCTGAGTGTGGCGCTCGAGGAACAGGAAATTTATTATACTACCGACGGCAGTTTGCCCAACAAAGAACAAGCTCAACTGTATACCACCCCCCTGTCAATCACTACTACGACAGTTGTCCGGGCTGTGTGCATAACCGAAGATGAGCGCGTAAGCCCTTCCGTGAGCAGATCTTTCATTTTTTTGGAGGACGTACTCAGGCAAGGTCAACAGCCTGCCGGTTATCCTCAGGTATGGAACGACAGTACTTATCCGGCCGATTACGAGATGGATGCCGGAATTTGCCAACATCCCGATTACGAGAATCAAATACTCGATGCCCTGCTTGAGTTACCCAGCATCAGTATAATGTTGCATCTCGATTCTCTGTTTAGTTTGGATAGGGGTATTTACGTGAATTCCGAGAAAAAAGGAGACGAATGGGAGCGTCCTGCCTCTATGGAATACCTTAATCCCAAAACGGGGGAATCGTTTCAAATAAATGCCGGTTTAAGGATAAACGGAGGTAACAGCCGCAAGCCGGGAAACAGTCCCAAACGTTCTTTCCGTTTCTATTTCAGAAAATCTTACGGTTTTCCCAAATTGAATTATCCCATCTTCGATGAAGAAACGGCCACCGATCGTTTCGATCATCTTATATTACGTGCCGGTTACAATTATACCTGGATCAAGAACGGTACCGACGGTCAACACAGTTATGCCGTACAACGTCCCATGGCCCAGTATATCATTGATCCTTTTGCCAAGGAGACGCAGTTGGCTATGGGGCATCTGGCCGTGCACAATCGTTTTGTGCATCTCTACATCAACGGATTGTACTGGGGAGTCTACGATTTAAACGAACGGGTCAAAAGCGAATTTGCCGAAGCTTATCTGGGAGGTGATGAAGAAGACTACGATGTAGTGTGGCCAGCGACAAAGACGACAAAGGAATTGTGGACGGTATTGAAATAGACGACGACGGCGATGGAAAACCCGATCGCTTTTTGGGAAGAGATATCTTCAACGAAATGTACGGTATTGCCACTCAGGTGGGGAGCAGCCCCGACGACTCTAATTACGCCAGGATTATCTCGGAAAAACTCCTGGACCTAGAAGGCTTTATCGACTACATGCTGATCAATTTTTATATCGGAAACAGCGATTGGGACAGGGGAAATTGGTATGCACTGAGACACCGTTACCGGCCGGATAAAGGTTTTCGCTTTCTGTGCTGGGATGCCGAAACAGCCTTAATAGAAGTGTACGATAACAAGGTCTCGATGAGAGACGGTGAACCCACCAAAATCCTGGCAGGCCTAAAAAATAATCCGGAATTTAGATTGCTTTTTGCCGACCGGGTGTATAAACATCTGTTTAACGGGGGGGCTGCTGACTCCCGAGGCGGCAGCGGCTCGTTACGAAAA
>JGI24709J26583_10004202_pt1 | contig 11015 bp, 7 predicted proteins | sample BioPla2DNA1_FD_26583 | JGI IMG/M metagenome (IMG submission 26583) | reverse complement strand
AATAAGCTTTCATTAATAGCTACATATTATCTTCTCTTTTATTCCCGTCTTGATTCTCTGCCATTTTGTTTTTTATTCTTAGTCTTTCATTCAATTCCTTAGCCTTAACTTTTTTAGCTACTCTTTTAATAACTACTACAGCTATAGTTATAACCACTGCCCAAATAATCAAATACGGAAGATTAACAACAAACCATACTGCAAAGTTTTTAAGTCCTTCGCTTATATCATACATAGTATTACTGAAACCAGTTTTAATACGATTACCAACTGTCTTTACTTCTTCACTACTAGGTGATGTTCTCTCCACTTCATAAATTGATAAGGAAACTGTACTATATTCTACCTGGTTATCATAGGTCCTTAGTGTGGATTCATAATTTTGTAGTTCATAACGAATATTACTTAAGCGACTTTCAAGTGTAATAATATCCTCTATGTTTTCTTCCTTTTCTAGTAAAGCCCAAAGCCTTTCCTGCTCAATCTCAAGGGATTTCTTTCTACTTTCAATGTCTACATACTGAAGTGTTACATTCTCTGTATCCGAGGTCGAATTAATTACATTGGCAATTTCACCTATCTCATCTGTGAAGCCCTTTAAGGAATCCTTAGGTATTCTGGCAACGATTGCACCTCTACGCAGATCATTATTGTAATAATAGCTTTGACCAGTAATATAGGAGCTTTCTACATAGCCATTTAACTCATCAATCCTTTCATTAATACTATCAATTAAAAGATCAAATTCCTTGGTTTCAACCTCCATAGTAACCCTACGGATTATCTTATCCTGTGTCTGAGCCGTAGAATTAGAAGTAAATGACCCATTGCCTCCAACAATTGAACCAGCAACTTCTGGATCAGCCACCTTATTATCACTAGTGGCCCCACTATAGCCCCTATCACTATCATCTTTTGCTTCATCCGAACTGGATTTATATTGACTTGCCGAGCAAGCTCCAAGAAGTAAAACAGATAGTAAAGCAAGTGCAATCAAACCCTTAACCTTAATCTTTTTCATAATAATTACCTTCCTCTCCTCTTATACTACAAACTTACTATTCTTGTTTAATTATGGTTAATTATTCATATGTTATTAATTAGACGAGGGAAGATATAAATAAGTTCCTTTACAATAAAAGCAAAAGACTGTACTTATATCTCATGGCATACATGAGATATATTGTACAGTCTTAATATATCATAAATAAAAAACTTGTAAATCCTCATTCCCTTTTATAGAGCATGAACTAGTTCGAAGATTAGGAACTTAAAGGATACGCATACACGTATGCACCTATCCTTCCTATCCATCTTATTTTACTACAACCTTAGTCAGAGGTCCTCTACCAGCTTTATTGGTTCCCCATATTTTAATTGCTGTACCCTTCTTCTGATTAGGTATCTTGATTGTGAATTTACCATTCTTATCCACTGACCCTTCATAGGTCTTTTTACCAATGCTGGCAAATACTTTGGTTTCATTATCAAGTACTTCAACCTTACCAGTTATAGTTTTCTTCCCAGCTGCAATAGGGTTAACCTGTGGCTGATCAGGAGCAACCTTAATTATCTTACTTGTATAAGGTGAACTGGTACCCCCAGCATTAGTTGCAGTAATAACTACATCTGTTCCTGATACATCCCTATCTGTTTTAAAGGTGTATATATATTGGTTATTATCCTCATCATAGACATATTCAGAGCTTTTATAGGTTTTAGTTCCTATTGTTAGATTTATTTCTAAATCTTGACCTGCAATAACCTGAACTGTTTTATCAGTATTTGTTACTTCCCTTATAAGGGTAGGCGCTTCAGGTACAGGTGGTAATATCTCGGACTTATTAGCCATGAGAATCCTTCCATCTATAAATCTAGTCATAACATAGACTTTAGTTCCCATTGGCATTTCCTCTTCTATCATATATCTATAACGATCAAACTCATCGACCTCTATAGTGTACAGTTCATTCCTAAATGTATCCCCATTAGGATAAGCTATGGCTAAATAGACAGTTCTACTATCAAGAGAATCACCTGTAATCATATAAGAGCTTTGCTTAACATTATTGATAGTCAAAACAGTTGAAGAGGTTCTAACATATTTCTCAATATCATTTACAATAATCTCTTTTAGATAACTAGTTCTTCTTGCCCCATTCTTATAATCTGTAGCAGATATCTTAAGCACCTGACCTGCCTGTAACTGATCAGTAAATCGGAAAGTAAAGTTACCTGCATTATCGGTTTTGGTCGTATATTCCTTATCACCAATATATAGTGTTATATCATATACCTTCTTGGAATTAGATGGTACATAGCCTCTTAGAGATCTTTCAATATTACTTACTTCATAAACAATTGGTGCGTTAGGTGCAAGTTCTTTTACTGATGTAGTTAGTAATCTACTGTTTCTTGATACATGATCTAGATTATAAATCTGAACAGATTTACCTGCCTCTAAGGAAGGTATATACAAAGAAAAGTTTCCTGATGAATTAACCTCATATTCTGTCTCCACTATATCTAGGGAAGGATCATATATCTCAACATTGCTTTCATATAGTTCCTTGGCTCCATCATTGGATAGATATACTTTACCATCTATTATTGCGATAACTGTTCCATCAGTATCATTAGTATTACCTGTTATATATGGTGAAGAGTTATCAATAGTATTAATCGTAGGCTGATTAGGTCCAGTTCTGTGAACAGGTATTGTAATTCTTTCTCCTTCCACACCAGTATTCTCATCAATAACATATGCAATTACTGTTGAACCAGAAGGCTGAGAAGGTAAAGGATATGCATACTTACCATTAGTACCTACTGTACCTTTATAGGTACCTGTATGTGCTTTAAAGACAATTGTTGCACCAGGTTCAGCTGTACCCTTAATGTTTGATTTACGATTAGTATATTTTTCATGGGTTGGCCTACCTAATAGGTCATCACTAAAATTATCAATTAAAATTGTCTTAATTGTCTTGTTACCATGGATATCCTCTGCATATATAGTATAGGTTCCATTATCCACTACATTAAAGGTTCTATTAGTAATCTTTCTTGCAGCAACCCAACCAGTATAATTAAGATCATATTCACCCTTCATATAGTGTAGTGACTTGATTTCAGATTGATCAAATGCAATAACCTCTACATTATATGGACTTGCGGTAGGATTAGTNACTCCTTGAATTGCTACAATATGAGGACCTTCTAAATCCTTATGATCTAATTTATAGGAAGCAATATAGTAACGATACTGATCCTTCTCGGTTAAGTATTTTTCATACCAAGGGGACTTAGTCACCAAATCATGACCATAATAAGGGACTTTTGTAATAAACTTATAATCATTAGGTAGGTCTAATTTCCAGTTATAATCCACCTGAGGTATTATACTCCCAGATTTAGAAAGCTGTTTGACATAATCAGCAAGTACAGACTGACTTCGATTAAAGCTCTTATAAACAACTTGATTCTCAACACCATCATTAGCTACTACTGGTTTTGTAATCTTGTTAGTTGCTATAATAAGCTTGGTATCATCAGTTACTTCCTCACCGTTATAAGTTATACTTTTCACCCTATTGTTTAAGCTGATTTTATTACCAGAAAGATCATATCTAGGCTCAACACTAGGGTTAATAACATATTCTATTCCATCAAAAATATAAAATCCACTCCAGTCATCAATCCATTCTTCACGAATTAGAGATTTAAGACCTGTTTCATTCATCAGACTAGACATGGTCTTATCTGACCATTCATTACTTAATAAAGTGGTTTCATATGCACTGGCTGACCATTCCACCCACTCTTTTAATTGCTTACCAGTAATAGTGTATACATATAAATAACTATTGTATGATTGAAGTTTGGCCAAATCTGATTCTGTAATTTCATCACTTATTGTAACAAAATTATCAATAGATCCTGTTCCAAAACTCTCATAGGTTGAGGCAGCAATTATTGGATAGTCAATATATTGTGGAGCATTATTAACTATATAGTCAAGAGCATAGCTTATCTTAGAATCATTAAGTAGCTGTATAGCCGCATTATCACCTAACAATCCATAATAGTTCTGAATTAAATTATCCTTTTCAACAACAGCAATAACATCTGTTGTATACTTCAAAAGCTCTTCGTCAAGATCTCCGAACAAGGAAAGAAATCTACTATCCTCCTTAGTATTGCTCTTTGTTACCTTTCTTATCTCAGAGCTTCTATCACTAATCCTAAATCCATTAGCTCTTACCTCTAAGGTCAAATCAACGACACCAATTGCACTTCCCCTATCCCCTGCCATTATAACGTTCTTGCCATTCATAAGGAATGTCCTTTTATCTACTCCTGAAAGATTGTAATAAGGAGATGTCATATCGTCGGTTGGGAATAAATTGTGCTCATGGCCAGCTACAACAACATCAATATCGTCAATCTTGGTCAATGCATATGCAACATTCTTATAGTTAAGCTCAGGGTTTTCTGGTCCTATTCCAGTATGAGAAACTGCTACAATTATATCTGCTCCCATTTCCTTAAGTTTTGCAGCCTGTGCCCTTGCATTGATAACCATATCCTCACCTTTTAGAATCCCTGTATAGCTATGGGTTTTACCTGTCAGGGTTGGTATAGTCTGTCCAATAATTCCAATCTTAACTTCTACCTTATTACCTTTGGAGGTCTTCACCTCTCTAGTAATCAGCATATTTTCAAGAAAAGGATGTTCACCTGTTTTAGAATCAGTAACATTAGAAACTACAGTTATATCCATAAGCCCCGCGCCTTTAAGCTGCTTCAGAATATAATCATATCCATAATCAAAGTCATGATTTCCTAAGGATATGGCATCNTAGCCTAACAAGGCCATAGCNTTATAAATAGGCTGAATTTCATCAGAATACTCCGAATGGATATATTCAGTAGTATAATCAAAAAGTGTATCACCAGTATCTACGGTAATAGTGTTTTCTGCGGGTAGCTCGCTCTTGGTCTGCCTAATAAGGTCAGCTACTCGAGCTAATCCCCCAATATTTGTATCGACACCTAGCTCATAATCTGTGCTACTAAGCTGTCCATGAATATCAGTAGTTCCAATAATACGCAAGTCAAATGTTTCTTTCTCAGCAGCGTAAGTATTATTATAATTAACTGCACCAATAATCATTAGGGCGGCAGCAATAATCGTTAGCCCATATAAAATCTTACTTCTCTTAATTTTCCTCATTCTAATAGTCACTCCTTGTCAGTAAAAAAGCCATTTCACAGTATTCATCCAAATATTCGTGAATACTTAAAACAGCCTCTTACCAATTATAGTCTCAGTTGCTAGTTATTCACATCCTGAGCCCATGATATTAAATTTTTGTGTTAAAACCGTGGCAGAAGTATTAAGAAATACTTACGGCTTGCTCAATTACTGGTTTCATAATCTCCATAATACGTTCTGTTTTCCCGGTCAGATACATATATCCTATCAATGCCTCTAGTCCAGTAGCTGTACGGTATTCTACAACACCTGCATTTTTGGCTGAGGTAAATGATTTTGCATTACGACCTCTTTTATATACAGCCATTTCCTCCTCCGTTAGCATGTTCTCAATCATATGATAATGCTCTGCTTGGGCGGTGGCCTTAACTATACTTGTAACCTTCTTATGAAGCTTATTAACAGGAGCATTGCCCTTCCAGGTTATAGTTGTCTTAATTACCAAATCATAAACTGAATCCCCTATATAAGCTAAGGTTAAGGGTGAGTATGATTTAATATCAGTGTCAGGAAGATTAAAGAGATTCTTTATATAATTTGCAAAGGATAGCTTATCCTCTATGTTTTTTATATCCTTCTCCATCTTACTCCCTCTCTAGTGTCCTCAAGAACTATGCCTTTGTTAAGAAGCATGTCCCTAATCTCATCGGATCTTGCAAAATCCTTGTTTTTTCTAGCCTGCTGCCTTTCCTCTATCAAGCTTTCAATCTTTTCATCTAAAAGCTCTTCATCTCTATGAGCATTGATTCCAAGAATACCTGCAAGCTCAACAATCTTGTCCTTGGCAAATGTGAGTAAAGCCTTACTACTTTCACCCTTGCATGAAATGTTGGCAATTTTAACTATCTCGAATATAGCAGCTATTGCATCAGCAGTATTTAAGTCATCCTCCATAGAGTCCTCATATTTCTTTTGAAGATCCTCTATATCCTTAACCAAGGCAAGCTCAGAGTCCAGTAAATCATCCCCTTGAACAGCTCCTGATTCTAGTAAAAACTCCAACTGACTTACACAGGTTAGAATTCTTGTAAGGGAACTATTAGCCGCCTCCATAAGATCCTTACTAAAATTAAGAGGGCTACGATAGTGGGCATTGAGCATAAAGAAGCGAACAACCTGTGGATCGTATTGCTGGCATATCTCTCGAACTGTGAAGAAATTACCTTCCGATTTAGACATCTTCTTATTATCAATATTTAAAAAGGCATTATGCATCCAATAGTTTGCAAAGCTCTTACCACTAGCTGCCTCACTTTGAGCAATCTCGTTCTCATGGTGAGGGAATATCAAGTCCTCTCCACCAGCATGAATATCAATNTGGTCACCAAGATACTTAGCACTCATAACAGAACACTCAATATGCCAACCTGGACGACCATCNCCCCATGGTGATACCCAATAAGGCTCCCCATCTTTCTTAGGCTTCCAAAGTACGAAATCTAATGGGTCATCTTTTTCTTCAGCTACAGCAATACGACTTCCTGATTCTAAATCATCAATGTTTTTCTTAGACAGCTTACCATAATCCTCAAAGCTTCTAGTTTTATAATATACAGTACCATTCTTCTCATAGGCATGACCCTTATCAATCAAGGTTGAAATCATACTAATCATCCCGTCAATCTCCTCGGTCGCCTTGGGATGATGAGTAGCCTCATTAACATTAAGAGCTTCCATATCCCTGTAAGCCTCTTTAATGTAGTTTTCCGAAACCTCTCTTGTATCAATTCCTTCTTCTATAGCTCGCTTTATAATCTTATCATCAACATCCGTAAAGTTAGTAACATAATTAACATCATAGCCTTTATATTCCATATATCTTCTGAAAGTGTCAAATACAATAATAGGCCTTGCATTACCTATATGAATATAGCTATAAACAGTCGGTCCACAGACATACATACGAACCTTACCTTCCTCTATTGGTATAAACTCTTCTTTTTTCTGTGACAGAGTATTATAAATCCTCATTATCATTTCCTCCTAGCATATTATAGCTTACTATCTCTCTTTTAACTGTTTTTCAAGTTCATCCAGTCTCTTGGTTAATTCTTCTATTTCACATTTCAAACAATAATTCTCTTCTTTTAGTCCAGACATATCCTTCTGTAAAGGATCTGGTAAATGTACGTGATCCATATCTTCTCTTGGAATTCTTACATTATCTCTCTTGACAATTCTTCCAGGTACACCAACAACTGTAGAATTAGGAGGTACCTCAGACAATACTACAGAACCTGCACCAATCTTAGAATTCTCACCTACTGTAAAGGAACCAATTACCTTAGCTCCTGCACTAATCATAACATTATTCCCTATGGTTGGGTGACGCTTGCCACATTCCTTTCCTGTACCTCCAAGAGTAACGCCCTGATACAAAGTTACATTATCTCCAATGATTGTTGTCTCACCAATCACAACTCCAAATCCATGATCTATAAATAATCCCTTCCCAATTACAGCCCCAGGATGTATCTCTATACCAGTTTTTCTGGCTGTTCTCTGAGAAAACCATCTTGCAAGAATATATCTTTTATTGACATATAAAAAATGAGCCACTCTATACCTTAGTATTGCCTTAAAACTCGGATAAAGAAATACTTCCCATGGAGATTTTATAGCGGGATCTCGCTCTTTTATGATCTGCATTTCCTCTTTAACATATTTAATAAAACCCATTATAACATCCTCCCCAATAAAGCCCTTAACAATTCCCCTTACTTATTTTTTGAGCATCCGCTACAACCATCGCATCCTCTGCTTATTGCCCCAGGTGTAGCATCATACTGGTAGCTAAACATTGATTCAAGTAGACATACTGCATTAGCAGCTATACCAAGCTTTTCTCCAGTAAATCCAAGTCCCTCTTCGGTGGTTGCCTTAATATTAACTCTATCTTCCTCAATAGCTAAAGCACTGGCAATACACTTTACCATATCTGGAATATAGGTTGCAAGCTTTGGTTCCTGGGCAATAATCGTAGCATCTATATTCTCTATAATATATGCTTTATCATCCAATAACTGCTTAACATTTTCTAAAAGCTTGATACTTGATATACCTTTGAAACTTGGGTCCTTATCTGGAAAATGCTTTCCTATATCTCCAAGTGCCGCTGCACCAAGTAATGCATCCATAACTGCATGGGTTAGTACATCCGCATCCGAATGTCCATCTAACCCTTTTTCATATGGAATTGTTACTCCACCTATAATAAGATCTCTATCATCTATAAATCTATGAACATCATATCCTGTTCCTATTCTCATAATAATATCCACGCCTTTCATCGATGTGAACTTTGTTCACATTAGCCTGTTAACTTTAACATGAAAATCTCTATTTTCATGTTACCTAGTACACAATATTTGCAAAGTGCTACTATAAACTCTGTCTCTCCATTTTACAAGAATAAGCCAGTAATTACAAGATGTGTTTATTAGAGCTTTACACAAAAAAAGTGCTGCAAACTTAGATTCCTAAATTCACAACACCTTTAACAAATAGCGAAGGAGGGATTTGAACCCCCGACACCGCGGGTATGAACCGCGTGCTCTCGCCAACTGAGCTACTTCGCCATAATGGGACCTATAGGGCTCGAACCTATGACCCTCTGCTTGTAAGGCAGATGCTCTCCCAGCTGAGCTAAGATCCCATTTAAAAGCGCTTGTCTCTTGACAAGCACTTTATTATTATAGTCAATACCAATACCTTTTGTCAACTACTTTTTATTATATAGTTTCACAAACTTAGACGATTAACTACTAATGTAGTCTTTATGAAGCTTTACTGTTGATATTCCTTAATCATACCGATAATATTTCTCCTTATTATCTCTGTTTCTTCATTAACAGCTATATCATTAATTGCATTAATAATATCTTGTGCTGCATACCTACATCCAATTAAAGAAGATCCTAATCTTTCAAAAAACTCAATATTAAGAGCATCTGAGTATGCAACACAATCCTTTATAATTCCTTTATCTACAAGATATTGTATCTCTANATTGCCCCAAGGAAATCTCTCCTCATAGGCATCACTAAACTCTAGCTTTCGTCCATACTTCCATTCCCAAGAAGAGAACTTATCTTCAAGCTTATCTATCTTCTTAAGACTTAGACTCTTATCATCAAGCAGTTCTGGAGTCAGGCCATATACTTGACCAAAAGCTTTAATCAATTCTTTTTTCATAAGGTCTATATCTAGGTCTAGCCTATATTCTCCCAGATTAACAACCCTTGATCTAACAGAATTAACTCCCTTTGATTCTAATTTGGCCCTTGCCACATTCAGGTAGTGGGAAAGCATGGACATATCCACATTAATAAGTATCGTTCCATGGTGATAATTATTAATACCATCAGAATAAAAAGCATTACCTGAGAACTTTCTTCCATCCACAGTAATATCATTCCTGCCAGATTTCTCAGCTGGAATCCCTAGATTTCTAACAGCTTTTAGGATTACTTGGAGCTGCTTCTCTAGATCATAATTCTCTTTTCTCACTAAGAATGTGAAGTTCAGGTTTCCTAAGTCGTGAAATACAGCTCCTCCTCCGGATAGCCTTCGCACCAGATTTCCTCCATCCTCTGTCAAGGCCTCAATCTTACATTCCTTCCAAGGATTTTGGTTCTTACCTATAACAACTGTCTTCTCATTCTGCCATAGATAGAAGATACATTGGTTATCCAAAACATTCTTTAGTAAATACTCCTCTAAAGCTAAGTTCTTATAGGGATTATACTGATAACTGATAATATATTTTATATTGTCTATCAAGCCTATACCTCTTTCGTAATAACAGTGTTAAATATATAATACTCTATTCCCTAATATGTGCTGGGAAAACGTTAAGCTCAAGTAAAATAAACATATTTTACTTGCCTATACATAAACGCGCAAATTAGTGCTCTACTTATTATATACATATCTTAACACTGGATTTCTTGCAGCTCCCACCTCATCCGGTCTTCCAATTACAGTATTCCTAGGATATCCATGGGCAAGCTCAGGGTTGCTTGTGACTTCCTCATATATCTTTTTATATACCCTAACAGCTTCATCTAAGGTTTCCTTGCTTTCTGTTTCTGTAGGCTCTACCATTAATGCTTCAGGAACATTAAGGGGGAAGTACATAGTAGGTGGATGCATTCCATAATCAAGCATAGCTTTAGCCACATCAAGTGCTGATACACCCTTTTCTTTCTTTAAGTCTTCAAGAGATATTATAAACTCATGCATACAATGATCTGAAAATGGAATGTGATAGGTATCCTTAAGCTGGTGCATCATATAATTAGCATTAAGAACAGCATTAATTGAGGCATGCTTCAATCCTTCCTTACCAAGAGAAAGAATATAGGTTAAGGCCCTAACCACTACTAAGAAGTTGCCGTAGAAAGCTTTAACTCTACCAATACTATCTGGATTATCATATGATAAATGATAGCTTCCTTCTGCCCCTTTTATAACTCTAGGAGAAGGAAGATAGTCAGATAACAGTAGCTTGCATCCTACAGGTCCACTTCCTGGGCCACCTCCTCCATGGGGTGTTGAAAATGTTTTATGAAGATTAAGATGAACCACATCAAATCCCATATCTCCAGGTCTAGCAATACCCATAATTGCATTAAGGTTAGCTCCATCATAGTAGTTCAAGCCACCGGCTTGGTGAATAATATTAGTAATCTCAAGTATATTGGCTTCAAACAGTCCTAAGGTATTGGGATTGGTT
>JGI24709J26583_10004198_pt1 | contig 11022 bp, 9 predicted proteins | sample BioPla2DNA1_FD_26583 | JGI IMG/M metagenome (IMG submission 26583) | reverse complement strand
AGAACCGGCTCATATGTGATGGGAATTGATGTGGGATCTTCAGTGACCAAAGGAGTCCTCCTTTCAGATGGAAACATCGTATCCACCTTCATGCTGCCTACAGGAACTGAACTTAGTATTACTGCTGAAGAGTGCATAGAAGGGCTGCTCAAAGACAGAGGACTCACCAAAAAGGATGTCCTCTACACTGTCTCAACAGGTTACGGACGCACCCAGGTTAAAGAGGCAGACAAGACAGTCACGGAAATCACGTGCCACAGCCGCGGAGCTAAAGCTTTGGCCTCCGGAGCCCGTCTCATAATAGATATCGGCGGTCAAGACTCCAAAGTCATCCGTCTTGATGAAGACGGAATGGTAGCCGACTTTGTAATGAATGATAAATGTGCTGCAGGGACAGGTAGGTTCCTTGAGGTGATGGCTGAACGTCTGGGCGTGTCCCTTTTCGACTTCGGGCGTATGTGGAAGACTGCAAAAAGACCGGCTAATATCTCAAGCACATGCACAGTATTTGCTGAGTCTGAGGTAATCAGCCTGCTGTCTGCGGGGATTGCCCTTGATACGATTATCCGCGGGTTATGCGATGCAGTAGCTGAAAGGCTCCTTGGAATGATCCACAGAGTCGGGCTTGTCCCTCGTGTCGTCATGACCGGCGGAGTCAGCAAAAACGAAGGAGTCAGGCTCTCACTTGAGAAGAAACTTGCACTCAAAGTCACGGTCCCTGAAATGTCTCAGTTTGCAGGTGCATACGGTGCAGCAATAATCGCAAACGAATCAGCAGTACAACGATAAGACACTAAGAAACTAGAAAGAAAAGCAGAAGCCCCACAGGAAACACAAAAAGAAGCACCCCACTTCCTTCATGTCTTATGAAGTAGAGCGCCTCTAAAGCATAGTTCAGCACAGGTTAAGTTTGCGGTTCATTCAAGAGTTAGCGGCTGATCCGGACGGACTACCACTTCGGAAGGCACTGACTGACCCGCTTTGCTCTGAGTTTTGCTCTGCGCTTTGCTCTGCGCTTTGCTTTGCGCTTTACTCAGTAAGCACAGCCTCACGAATAGCCTCTTTCCGCATCTGCCTATCCTGCCAGGCATGGATAGCCAAAGCAACAGCGATAATGCCGTAAGCTACGAATACACGGAAGTACTCGCCGATCTGCGGCACTCCGAACAGCTTCTGCCCTGCGAGAGGCGAGACAACAAAGAGCGTATGGAAGAGGATAACACCGATTAACGCCTGGAAAATCGTAGCGCGCCTGGTTGACGCCCCTCCTACAAGGAGAGCCGCTATAGAGAACATACCAACCTGCTCATGGCTGTTATAGGTATTCAGTGTGCCGATGTTCTGCAAGAACACCAACTGTCCCCAGGCTGCTATCACCGTAGAGAGAATCATAGCGATGATCCTGGTCTTATCCACTTTGATACCCATTACCTCAGCTATATTCATATCTTGGCCCACCGCACGAAGGTCCTGGCCGATCTTCGTCCTCAGCAAGAACGTGATAACCACGCACATTCCTAAAGAGACAAGCACTGTAACAACGGGAATACGCACTCCGCTGATTACAGGCCTCCAGATCTTGTCAAGAGACTGGGCGATATTGATAAGGTCAACAGTATTCCTCACGCCAACCCCTTGAGGCAGCAGCATTGACTTACTGTTAAACGGAATCACAGATCCCACAAGGAACAAGAAAATCAGCTGATAAATACCGTTGGCGAAGAAGCCCAGTATCATGCTGGTAATCATTTCGCGTCCCTTTGCACGGTTCAAGACCAGTCCTGCAAGGCATCCGGTAATCGCCGCCAGCGGCGTTGCCAGTAAGCAAGCCGTTAGGAATCCAGAAACACCTTTGATACCCCACAAGGTCACTGCGATCGCAGCAGCCTGTGCTGACATTGCACCGATTACTATACTAAAGTTTAGCCCCATCCCTGCAGTTACCGGAATCAAAAGCGATAATACCAAAAGCGAGTTACGGGCAAACCTGGTTATAACCTCGTTCATGAGAAAGGCGGGACTAAGCCCTGCAACCGCCGCCATGGTAATGGAGAGTGCAAGGAATAATATGGGCACACCGTTGGTTCGGACTATATGTCGCATATCCAAGCTGACATCTCGGCCTGATTCGACTTTCTTCTGCTCAGGACTTTGTATCATTTGCTACTTACCCCCTGTCGACCGCGTCAACGCGTAAAGGATCATGCCGTTTGAAATAATCAGCCTGGCTACCTCTGAAATATCACCCTGAATCACTCTGCTTGTAACAGGCAGAGCGGTAGTTAACAAGGTTTGAAACAGCACAGTTCCTATAATGACATTAAGTATGGTCGCCCTCTGCAAGCTGGCTCCGCCAATGAGGATCGCAGCTATTGCCGGAAACGCCATCATCAGAGGCGCCATATAAAGCTGAAGAAATCCGTAGCTTTGCGCATACACTATGATGCCTATGGCCGCCAGAACGGTAGAAGCGATGATCCCTACCGATTTCATCCTGCGTACATCTATACCCGCAGATTTAGCAAACACTGGATTTGCTCCGGCTGTCAACATAGCTATGCCCAGCTTCGTCCTGAAGAACAAGTAGACAAGCAAGCAGAATAACAAGAAGAACCCTATAAGCCCTCCGGAAATCTTAATCCCGAAGATTTCAAATACAGCGAAGTTATTAAGGACCTTTCCGTAATAATTGCCCAAGGTCAAAGTGGACCTCAGCCCTTTTCCTCCGATAGCCCATATGAGTTCAGGGTTTCTAAACGGCGCCATCAGCCAGAAGATACACATGACTGCTACAGAGGAAAATCCTACATAGGTCCCTACCATCATCTCTTGGCCTTTTACGCTTTCCAAGAGCACCGAATAAAGATATCCTACGACTACTGCCAGGGGAACCGCAAAGGCGATAGCAGCGAAGAATCCGGGAAAGCCCACGAAACCTCGCTCCATGCTGATGAGGCCACCCACAAGGCCGCAAAGCACTCCCAGCGGCAGGCCGAAATTGAGACCGACCCCGCAGCTTATCGTCGGAACCATTGCCAGGACNAGTATGCCGTTCATCCCGACTCTGACAAGAGAGTCGGAAAGCAGCTGAGGCACAGACATACCGGTAATGTATGCTGTGACAAATATGACCGCAAGAAATCCNGCAATCATCAGCCGTGGAATGCCTATATGCTCAACAGTCTGTTTAAGCTTATCTGTCATGTCTAGACCGCCTCCTTCCCGACTCTGCCTGCCATCATCAATCCGAACTCGGCGTCAGAGGCATCAGGCGGCAGTATCCCGGCGAGCCTTCCACGATACACAATAGCGACTCTGTCGCATACTTTTCTGAGCTCTCCAAGCTCGCTGGATGTCATGATTATCGTTACATTATGGTCTCTGTTAAGCCGGACCAAAAGATCCAAAACAAGCCTTTTGGCACCGACGTCAATACCCCGTGTCGGTTCGGAAACGAAGAGGATCTCAGGCTCCAGGGCAAGGGCCTTGGCTATACACACTTTCTGCTGATTGCCCCCGGAAAGGCTCCTGACAGGCTGATTCGGGCCAAGGCATCTTATGTCCAGTTTACGGATCATGTCCTCAGCATAAGCCCTGAGTTCCGCTCGATCTTCCAGCCTCAGCGCAGGTAAGAAATGCGGCCAGGACTTGAGGAATTTATGCTGGACCTGCATAGCAGTGACCCCGATATTGCGATCGATGGGTTCGTTCAGCAAGAGGCCGACTCCGCGCCTGTCTTCAGAAACAAATGCCAGCCCTCGTGACAAGGCCTCTTCAGGTGAATTAAGCGGTATGTTTTCACCATTCTTGCTGACTCGGCCGGATGCAGGATAAAGTCCCATTATCCCGTTGGCGATACCCAGTTTCCCATGGCCTGCAAGCCCCCCGATTCCAAGGATCTCGCCGCGCCGCACAGACAGAGACAATCCGCGAACCATCTCGCCAGGCATATCCACTACGAGGTTATCTATTGTGAGAGCAATATCCTCATCGCTTGGCTCTTTGGCGCGTGGAGGAAGCTCCACTTTTTCTACTTTCCTTCCCACCATCAATTCGGCTATACGCTCAACAACTGCTTCATCCCTATTCAGCCTTGCTACAGTCTCACCGTCGCGAAGCACTGTGATCCTGTTTGCTACAGCCATTACTTCATCCAGACGGTGGGTGATGAACAAAATGGCGATTCCGTCTGCAGCAAGCCGGCGAAGGGACTCCAAGAGACGATCAGCCTCGGTCTCAGTGAGAACAGCAGTAGGTTCATCAAAGACGAGGATTCTGACTTCCTTTTTGTCAATCTCTCTGGCAATCTCAATGAACTGCATATAACCTACAGGGAGGCCTGCAACAGGCGCCCATTCATCAATAGCGAGGTCAAGACGGTCCAGAGCCGCTCTGGCGTCTTTGCGCATAGTGGGAACATCAAGATAGTCAAGGGACTTAGATCGAAACAGCCTACTAAGAGCGTTCTTGGTTGTGGGCTCTCGATTAAGCTTGATGTTCTCTGTGATTGTAAACCCGGGTAACAACATGAACTCCTGGTGAACCATGCCGATACCTGCCTGCATGGCTTCAGCAGGAGACATAAGCTCCACTTTTTCACCGTCAATCAGGACCTCTCCGGAGAAGCCGCCTGTGCTGTGGATGACAGGCATACCGAAAAGGATGTTCATGAGTGTGGACTTGCCTGCCCCATTTTCACCGACGAGGGCATGAATTTCACCGGGATAAAGGTCAATGGAGACATTGTTTAAGACGGTATTCCCGAAGTATTGCTTTGTGATACCCTTCATTTCCAGGACTCGTCGTGCTCGTTCCATGTTTTTGCTCTTCCCTTCTATCAGTACAAGCTCAACTGGGAGGACTAAAAGCAAATTCTAACTCAATTGGTATGTCCACCCTTCGTGCACCTCAAAAAGGCAAGGGTACCGGGTGTGGATTACCCGGCACCCCTGTACCTCATCTAAGGACCGCTTGCATAAGGTTAGAATTCATCTCTCCCGAAAACGACAGAGCCGCTTGTTAATAGATAGAAATTACCATCTGGCTTCTCAGGAAGCCTACGGAGCTCCATGGGAACACNGGCTGCAGCCTCTAACCTGGCTTTGACAGCGTCCAGGTCGCTAAGCTCCATCTTCCCTTCGATCGTGTCACGGGCTATCTCCACGCAAGCCTCGACAAGGAGGTAGTTGGTGGGGACTGGCCATGTGGCAAACCTTCCTGCTCCGCCCTTTTCAACAATGGCGTCGTTGATTGCCTTGAGGATTGCCGGGATATTACCCTTCATCTCGTCGGTAATCTCAAGACCCAGAGCTGCAGGGTAACCATGAGTTGGGCTCGGGCAGCACTGCTCAGGGAAGATTGCGCCTGTGTTCAGTGCTGAAATGATAAGAGGCTCCTGCATGCTGCAGTTGGTGCTGAATAGTGCAATATTCTTGCCATACTTCTCAACCTGTCTCGGCACATCCTCAAGGATGAACTGCTGAGCACCGGGTATGCCGTACTCACCCATTGGGTCAGGAGCAGTTGCAAAGATGAACTCAATTCCGAGCCTCTCGGCTTCCTCTTTCATGATGTCGGCGCGCTTCGCCAGAAGCGGCATAGCCATATGCCTGGGGAATGAATAGTGGAGGAACTTCTCAGCGCCAAGTTCTTTCGCAAGCTGAACAATCGTCACTCCACGCCTTTCCTGGTCTGTTTCAAAGGAAAGGTCTGCAGTATCGGAAACAAGCTCAGGATCTTCGTGGGGAACGCCCAGAAGGAAAATGATATCCGGACGAATTTCCCGTACCTGCCTGATGGCTGCAACTGTGCCCGGAACTGCCTGGTTGACAACAATCGCTTTGACATCCGGATCTGCAGCAAGACCTGTGATCTGGGCTATTGTGGTCTCCTGTTCCTGCATGAAGTTGTCCGGATAGATGACGTGCTTTATCATGTCGCCGTACTTAGCCTTCATTTTCTCTGCGCCGCGGTACTCATCTTCGCCCTGCGAGACCGTTCCGGTGACGATTCCGATCTTATACGCAGGAGCTGCAGTTCCGACTACACCTATTGCGCTGACAAGAAATGCTACGACCAATAAACCGATTACAAACTTTCTCATTATATCTACTCCCCTTCTTTAATCTACTTAATGGTTGATTGAGATAGCTCTCATAAAGACTCTATCCTATGCTCTATTGAGGTACCTGCATTTATCACCTCCGAAAGCGGTTTTCTGTTTTTATAGAGTCTATCCCTTACAACGCCATACGTCAAGCATCGTTAGGTATTCGGTACATTAGACCGATAATCCTGCCGAAGAGTGGTATATATATATGGAATCTGGGGAAATTTCATACTCATATGAAAACAGAAGATGCGGCATCACCTCACCGAGGCATTGCCGCATCTTTGAACTAAACCTCCGAGCTTCTGATGTGAACGAGCAGGCTCTGAACTAACTACCCAAGCTCCGAACTAGATGGACAAGATGGCCAAGATCCTCCACTGGACTGCTGAGCCTATGAACTAAATAGCCGGGCTTCTGAACTAACTGCCGAGCCTATGAACTAAGTAGAAGGTTTTTGCACTTGCTCGGCAAACCGGTTAGCTTTGTCGCCTGCCAGAAGGCCTTTAATGAACCAGGATACTCGTTTATAAACGAGGAACGTAACAATCGAGTTCAACCCGGCTTTGACAGCGTTGAAAGCAAAGAGTATAGGCAGCATGTGCACCACTTGCTCTCTTGAGAAGCCGTATATTAACGGAACGATTGTCAGGTTCACAAGAGGCATGACTATGGTGTGCGCGAGAGTGCCTGCGAAAAGACCTGCTATCGCTCCTTTTAATGTGTGATGGCGCCTGTACACGAGGCTTGCAGTCAGCACCAGACTGCCTGTGCTCAAAAAATGCATGAATGCTCCCACTGCTCCGTCAAGGCCTGTGATCGCAGCCATTAAGACTGCCATGACAAAGGCAACGGATAACCCTGCTGCCGGACCGAAGGCGAACCCGGCAATCAATACAGGCACGTCAGCCGTTTCAAAGCGAAGATGTGGCGCTGATGGAAACAGAGGCCAGTTGGCAAGGGATAGGAGAACTGCTATGGAAGCAAGAACACCTAGCATAACAATCCTTTTGGTCTTTTGATTGATCAATCTGAACAACCTCCTTATGTTGCCTTGCCCGCCCGGGCTTCAGAGCGTTACCCCTGGTTATCACACTAATCCGGAACGCTGTTTCGCACACTAAACCGCGCTCTCCGGATGCCGGGCCCAAGGTGCATACCTGCTTCGTGCAAAAAAATGAAGCCCTGGGCGGTAGACCTCAGGGCTCAAATTTCAACCAGTTCCAAGCAGCAGCAAGCGCATTCAATCTGCTTGAGGCCTTCTCCCATCCGGACTTTACCGTCGGTGCCGGCATCTCACCGGCTCAACCGCATTTGCAGCTCGTGGACTTACCTTTCGGCATTACCACCGGTCGGGAATTGGCTGGAGACTCCAGCCTCACCCTGCCCCGAAGATCTACTGTTGGTTATTTACTTTTGTCTAAATCTTAAACCATTCTTCGGCAAAGCGCAACAGGGGACCCTGCGCCACATTGCCGATGGCCCCTAGCCGGCAGCCACAGCAACTTCGGCTATCCGGCCTTCGGCAACCAGTTCAGTAACAGCCTCAATATCAGGATGCAGCCACCTGTCTTCTTCAAGCGAAGGCAGAACCTGGCGGACCAAGTCATAAATCCTGCGAGTCCCGGGAGCCAGTTTTTCAGGGCCTTGAAACTCCAGCGCCTGGCAGGCACACATAAGTTCAATAGCAAGGATTCGAGCCACGTTCTTCACTACTGCCCTGGCCTTACGAGCGGCAATCGTCCCCATGCTCACATGGTCTTCCTGGGATGCGGATACCGGAATCGAATCTGTGCTTGCAGGTGCCGAGAGGACCTTATTCTCAGACACTAGTGATGCGGCAGTGTATTGAGAAATCATGAAACCGCTGTTAATACCGCCTTGCACAGCAAGAAAAGGCGGAAGCCCGGATAAAGCCGGATTCAGTAACCGCTCAATGCGCCTCTCGGATATGTTACCAAGCTCAGCTGTGGCAATTGACAGAAAATCCATAGCCAACGCTACAGGCTGTCCGTGGAAATTGCCTGCTGAAATCACTTGACCGTCGGGGAAAACCAGGGGATTGTCGCTGACTGAGTTTATTTCCGTATTGATTACTTTCCTTACATATTCCAAGACATCTCTGGTAGCTCCATGAACTTGAGGGATACATCTTATAGAATACGCATCCTGGACTCGGAGCTCGCCCGGGGCACTGACAAGCCGGCTTCCTTCAAGCAATCTGCTGATGAACTCTGCGCACTCCATCTGGCCCTGATGAGGTCTGGCCTGGTGGAGACAGGGGCGGAAAGCATCGGGAATCCCTCGCAGCGCTTCAATGGACATGGATGCCGCAGCATCAGCGGTTATTGCCAGCACTACAGCATCATAGAGCGCGATAGCACCCACTGCAGTCATAGCCTGTGTGCCGTTTATAAGGCCTATTCCTTCTTTGGGCATGAGTGTAAGAGGAGATATTCCGGCTCGCTCCAAGGCCAGAGCCGCGTCCATAAGCATGCCGCCCATCCTGACCTTCCCCTTGCCGAGGAGGGCGAGGGCCAGGTGCGCAAGGGGTGCGAGATCGCCGGATGCTCCAAGAGACCCCTGCTCAGGGATGATCGGGCAAATATCGTGGTTTACAAGGGACACCAAAGCCTCGATAAGCTCGTATCTAACCCCGGATAGGCCTCTTGCCAGGGAGTTGGCGCGGAGAAGAATCATAGCCCTGACTACTTCATCAGGGAAAAGGATCGCCTGTTCCTGCCGCATGGCTGATAATGAGGTTCTCCTGCAGCTTGCAAAGCTCTTCATCGGAGATCCGGACGGAAGCAAGATGGCCGAAGCCGGTGTTGACTCCGTAGATCACTCTGTCTTGAGCTAAAATATCCTCTAATACCCGGCGGGTTCTCTCAACCTGGTCGCGCACTTCAGAGGCGATGTCTACACTTTTGTAGCCGCGCGCAACCGCGACTACATCTTCATAAGTAAGAGTCCTGCCGTCGATAAATACTTTCGACACCTCAGTCTCCCTTTCCTAAGACTATCCATGCTCGTTCCAGCCAATATGTCTGTACTGCATCCATGGTCTCGTGCACTATAGCCACACTCTTGTCGGTCAGTCTATACATCATGTACTGTATCCGCGGTCTTATCGGCCAGTGTATACATCGTGTACTATATCCGCGCTCTTGTAGGCTAGTCTATAAATGGTGTACTATGTCTGCGCTCCAGTCGATTAGCCCATACATCTTGTACTAAGTCCACGCTCTTGTCGGCTAACGTACACATACTGTTCTTACATACCGTTTTCGGCTGGTCGTAAGGTTCGGATAGTCATGGTTGTTTTCTCAGAACCCAAGACATCCTCAAGAGATAAGTCATCCTCAAGACACAGGACATTCTAACAACATAAGATATTCTCAAGACATAGGACAGCCTAAAAACATAAGACATCCTCAAGATAAGAGTTCGCTGCGAATTCTTAAGTCCCTTCAAAAGGATCTTATGCTAGCCAAGCAGTATAAATCCCAGTTCCGCTCTTTTCATATTGTGGAATCATTTGTGGGGTGACACCCTTACGCTGGATATATATCATAGCCAGGAGGGTGACAACACCCTTAATATCATACTTTACCTGGGCGGCTTCTGCCGCAGAAGGGGAGATGTTCTTTGTTTAATCTTAAGAAGTACTTTGTAACTTCAATAATACTTGTAATCGCCATGGTTGCATCGATGACAATGACAACCCTGGCACAAGAATCAACTGTACAGAAGTCCGGAGGCGGATTGCCTGTCCACCCATCATTCAGGGCAGGACAAAATGGGCAGGTGTACTACACCGGAAACACCCAACCTGAGTCAACAGTCACTACAGGACCTGTAACAATCGACTGGCAGGCTCTGTGGAGAGTGCAGATGCAGGTAAACCGAGGTCAGCACCAGTGGAGGCTTGACCCAGTTCAGGTTGCCCGAATCGAAGGGCAGAATCTTGGCCTGAATCCGTCTACAGATACCTTTACACTGTTCAGCAAGGTAGAAAAAGGCCAGTACTCAGGAACCGCTGAAGCAAAGGTCCTGGTACAGCACGGAAGACGGGCTTACGTNGTCCAGCTAATCCAGCCCTTCGGTTCCGGAGCNCGGATGATCTGGACAATCAACAGCGTACGTGAGATCACCGACGCCTGGGANGCAGCANCCATTGCAAAGCAGGCTAAGACCTCCTTCACATACTGGGGAAAGAACGGTCCTACAATAGCAGCNTATGACGTNACCCCAGAATATAAGGTTCCGGGCCCGCCTGTNACCAATCATCCGGGTCANGGGACGGGTGGACGTGTTGTCTACTACGTGCGTCCGGGAGACACACTCTGGGCAATATCATCAAGGTACGGTGTAACCGTCTATAAGCTTATTGAACTAAACCCGGGGATAAACGCGAATGCCCTGTGGGCAGGCCAAGTGATAATCATCCAGAACGGTAACCCATGGGTACCCAATCCGGGGACAGGCGGTAGCGGCATTCCTGCAGGAACAGGAAGCGGCACCGGCACCAGGACTCACATCGTAGAACCCGGAGATACACTTTGGGCTATTGCAAACCGCTACGGTGTGTCGCTTCAGGCCCTGATGAGTGCGAATGGCATTACAGACGCTAATGTCATCTGGGCAGGCCAGAGGCTGGTCATTCCGAGATAAATCCGTCTCAGAATGAACTCATGTCTGAGGCTGAAGACTCCGAGATAAACTCATTCCAGTCAGGGGGGGCGCCCCTGCTGGGGCGCCTTAGGGAAAATCCGGCCCGCAAGCGACGGGCCGGATTTTTCATACCTCCACGTGAGCTGCTTTAACACACGGAAGCCTCCAAAATTCCTTCAATGGCCCATGTTGGGGGCCACTCCACATGCAAGATAGCCTCAAACAGGTCAGAACGGCTC
>JGI24709J26583_10004187_pt1 | contig 11032 bp, 6 predicted proteins | sample BioPla2DNA1_FD_26583 | JGI IMG/M metagenome (IMG submission 26583) | reverse complement strand
TTCACCTCGCCCAACCGACCCAATGCATCGGTACTGTCCGTCCGACCTCCCTCGCTATCCCCGCCGCCAGCCTGTTTCGTGGATGATGATTCCTACACGCTCCATGTCACGATCTGCAAGCCTCCACAAAATTTTTGCCCCTGGCATTTCACTTGTTAAAAGCAAGTCTTGCGGTTGACTATCATAAAAGGGCAGGTCACCAAAGGCAGGGGGAACCGCCCTAAATTTGTAGATTCTAGTATCGTCGTTACTGGTTACATCCCAGTTTAACCAGTTTATTGTGGCCGCCTTGACCGTGACATTTTTACCCACACTAAAGGGCCCATCATAGATAAATAAAGGACTTTTCAAAGTCGGTGTTTCACCATTTAGCGTGTATACAATCGTCGCTGATTCTGTTTCCGCAGTAATTTCCACCGTTATGGTTTGTGGCCACAGATGTGGTTCTTGGTTCGATTCCGGGGTCATTGTTATTCCCCCGAGGGTCAATTTGTATTCCTGGGTAGCAAGCTCACTTTGCATGTAATTCGGAGCCCTAGAATAGGCTTCAATGGTGCCGGCGGTAACAGCTAGGGGATTGGTTATTACTATGGGTTCATCCAAATAAGGCCTAAATCGTTCCATGGCGCTGGTTCGGTAATAAATGATTTCACCGGGCTTTCCAATGCCCAAGAACTCCACTTTGATTTCGCCCTCTTTAGTATCAAAACTTCCTCCTCCAATGCGTTGGATTAATGGCGGGGGCAATGTGAAAATATAGGTTTCTGTGGCCACTTGGCTGGGGGCCATGTCTTCCTTGTATGCGATGGCCCGAATTTGGGTATGTTCTTTTATAGGTATGAATTGAGCATTGTAAATTAATCCTGTATCTGGGGTCGGTTCAGACCCGTCCAAGGTGTATCTAATCGTTGCCCCAGGGGTGCTAGTGCTTATAAATACTTCCGTGGGGCTCAAATAGATGCCCCCACCGGGCGTTATACTTGGGGGTGCCACCTTCCCATCAAGTGTATACGCAACATATTCACTATCCCAGGCCCCATCAAAACTGTAGCCCGTTGGAATGTGTCTTGGGGTATTTTGAACCGCCTGTAACAGTCCAATGCCAGCACCGTTTGTTGAAATAATGCATGAACCCTGGCCCATCAACGTTAGATTTTCTGTACCAAATATGTTTATTGTTTCATCGCTGACGGACACCAGGTCTATTTTTGCGCTGGCAGTGTCTTGTAAAGTCAAAACGCCTTTAATTCCATATATGTTGCCCTCGAGCTTCACGGATTTTTTAGCCTCAATCGTGATGCTTCCATGTCCATTAACGGTTACACCTTTTGTAATTGCCCAGGTATCTTTAGTTTTTTTGTTGTTATCAATTGAATGATTTAAAAGAACCTTCAATTTTGTGTCCGTTAACTTCAGCTCCCCCGCCGAGGCGCAGTTGCCCATGGACGATATAGTCAGTGCCGCACTTACCTTGCCTTTAATCGTAATGCCACTATTAAAGTCCAAGGCATTATGGTCGCCGCCATTGATGAAGCTGTCGTTTTCCACCCAGATACTGATGCTCCTAGTACTGGGCAGATCCAGGTCCTGGGGATAATATTCATGGATTTCAGGGCCATTGTACCCATCTAAGATCACTGTCTTATTGACTTTGTCCCAACCAAGTCCTGGAAAGTCACCTAGGTCATCTATACCCATAACTACGCGCTTGCCGCCAATCATAAAAATATTGGGTTCCGTCAAAGTAATTTGATAGGTACGGGTATTACCAAGTTCAGATGTAACTAAAAGCTTGTCCCCGGTATTTAGACTAAGGTTCACTTGCTTGGGGTTTCCACTTGAGTCGGTCAGGGAGTGTTCTTGATCAGATCCGTCTTCACTTTCGATTACATCAAGGAGGTACTGTCCCTTAAGCCTAGACAGCACCATGATTTGATCCTCAACTACGCCTAGGATCCTGGCTTTATCTGTAATGGTTAGGTTGGTATTAGAGGATTTTACCCTAGCAGTTGGATTGCTTTGGATCAACCCGTAATAATCGCCAACTCCAAAGGCCCTGACCTTCAAATACCTGGCGCCATCTTGTTCCGTGACCTGGTAAGTTTTTTCGCTGGCCCCATTAATCAGCTCATAAAAGCCATCAACTTCTTTACCCCTTAGCCATTGATATTTTGCGATTGCCCCCTGGGGGATTAATTCCCCAAGGGTCAACGTTTCACCGACCCCGGCCGTACCTTGAATGTCTAAAATTCCAGTGATTCTGAAAGGATCAAGTGGTTCGCCCTGGTCATCATCGATGTAAACCTGTTCATTACCAAGCTCGAAGGGCCAGTCGTTACCTGGCAAAGCATCGGGCAAAATATCGGGTAAAGCATCTATGGAAGGGGCATCGCCAGTCGCGCCATCGGGGGTGATAATTATTATCGAATCAGTGTATTGAATATCGTTAAAAACCTGAATGTCCCCAGTTACAGGCTGTACTCCATCACTGCACCCGGCATTCATTACAAGGATGGCCGCAAAGATGGCCCCAAAAATGGTCCCAAAAATACTAGCTAAGCGTTTGAATAACATCCTAGCCCACCCAAAAAATGACTAGCACGACTCTAACATCCTTCGTGGATTGGAATCAATATCAGAGCGGATGCCGATTTAGCTTTCAATAACTACCTTTTAAAGTGTAGAATGAGCGCAGCCTTTATTATTTGGAGGGGTTTGTATGCCCAAATATCTACTTCAAGTTGCTTTAATTGCAATGGTTTTTGTTGTCTATGGCTGTTCAAGTGATGACGGGGTTACCCCTGACTTCCCAGATGATGGCACTAGGCCGGATGTTGAAGACGTGCTTGATGTGGTAACCGATGATGGGCCAGTTCAAGACCTCCCCACACCAGGGCCTGATTCAAATGCTGACGACCAAATAGAGCCGGATCAAGACGTCGAGCAAGACGTCGAGCAAGACGTCGAGCAAGATGTCGAGCAAGATGTCGAGCAAGATGTAGAGCAGGATGTCGAGCAAGATGTCGAAGATGACACACCGGTATGCGTCCCCGATTGTGGTAACCGGGAATGTGGCATGGATCCCGTGTGTGGGACAAAACTGTGCGGAACCTGTCCCGATGATGATATTTGGACCTGTTCAGAAGAGGGTATCTGTGAGTCCGGTGGGTGTATCCCAGACTGCGGTGAGCGCGAATGTGGGTTCGATGTGAACTGTGGAACCTCCTGCGGTGAATGTGAGGCAGATTTTGCATGCGACAATGACTGGAAGTGCGTTCCAGTTGGATGTGGCGATGAATGCGACAAAATGATCCTTATCCCCGCTGGCACCTTTACCAAAGGGTGTGATCTTGAGCGGGACGTCAATTGTAAATCCTATGAGGTGCCGGCCCATGAAGTGACTATGCCGGCGTACTATATTGGCAAGTACGAAGTGACCGCCAAGTTATTTGATCAATGCGTCACCGACGGTGGATGTGAACAGGTAGATGAGTTTTATCTGAAGTGGGTCGCCATGGGTAAGCCTGGCTTCGAGGAATTCCCGGCTACCTATATGAGTTGGAAACAGGCCCAAGATTATTGTGAGTGGGCTGGTAAACGGCTGTGCTCTGAGTCGGAATGGGAAAGGGCAGCCAGTGGCCCAGACAAAAGGACGTACCCATGGGGTAATACTGAACCAAGTTGCTCTTATGCGGTTATGGATGATGCGACGGGTGGCGACAACTGGAATTGTGGTGCTAGGATAAGTTACGAAGATTCCGAGGGAGAAGAGTGGCTGTTATCTACCCATATAGTTGGTGCAAAACCTAGGGGTGCTAGCTATGAAGGCGTGATGGATTTGGCTGGCAATGCCAGTGAGTGGGTAGCCGATGATCTGGTTAGGCTCTCCAATAGTGAAGTAGCAGATTATACAGACGCCCCCAAGGATGGAAGTGCTTGGGTTACTGACCCCAGATCCAAAGGCAAGATCTTAAGGGGAGGGGATGCCCGGACCAAATTTGATGGAGTTCGTACCTGGCGCCGCCAACTCGATAGTGATGGTTATTCGGGGATTGCCACCGGAATTCGTTGCTGCGCTGATGCTCTTCGATAGAAACAGTGTAGTTGTGGCATATGGGCGGATCAACAATCTTGGCCGGATTTTTATCCCTCGGTTCTGTGACGTTGGGTTTAATTTTCCTAGGTTATGAATTCCATCGATTCGTCAAAGATTTGCCAACAGAACATTCAAAAGATCAGTTACACCGTCGATTTTTCCTGAATGGCTGGATCCCGGCCTTGGTGATTTTGACCCTGGCCACTACCTACATACGTTATCGATTTTTTTCCCCGGCTCCCCTAAGGATCGACGATTGGCACTTTTTAGCAAATGCACTTACTTGGACCCAGGGAATAGGTAGTCGAGGGGCTGGAGCCTCAACCATTTTGTGGTTATTCAATGTCAAAACTTTTAGTGGGCTCTTTACCTTTCAGCTTATCGTTAACGCTCTATACGTTTTGCCGGTGTACTTTTTGGCCCACAACTGGTTTGGCAGTCCTTTGGCCGGTGTTTTGGCTGCAATATGTGTGATATCAAATCCTTATTTAGCCGTATATTCTAGGTCAGGCGACTATCACGCCCTGGGAAACTTAGCTTTTCTGGCGTCGGTGGCTGGGGCCTTTGGCATAAAAAGCTTGGCCCGTAATGCCGTTATTTCTATATCCTTTGCAGTTTTGGCCACCTTGATCCAGATGGAAGTGTTTTTCTTGCTGGTTTTAATTTTGCCGGCTGTTTGGTTTTACAAGTTTGGCAAGCTAAACATCCCAGGGTTGGTTGCCTTTGTTGTTTTGCTCTTGCCAAGGCTAACTGCTTTCTTCACTCCGGATCCAGGGGACAAGGATGCCATAAGCGACCTTCCCAACACCATTGTTGGCTCCCTAGGTGAAAATTTTCAAACTTCCATTGGGCAGCTCGTTGACTGGTTTACTTCCCAGGTACCCCAGGCCTTTATGATTTTGTTTACCGACGCAGCCCTTTTACCGATTGTGACTGTCTTGGCGATAGTCGGACTTATTGGGCTGTGGTCAGAGGGCAAAAGGTTTCAGGCAACTGTGGCGACCTTGTTGGTACCAGCAATTGTGTTTGTTTACTATGGGACTCATGCGTATGAAGTAACCGGTCCCAGCCAACAGGAAGTGTTGCCTCTATTATTCCTAGCAATTCTAGGTGGTGGAGGAATAGGCTGGATTGTGTCCTTGCTTGATTCCCTAGGCAAGATAGTCGTCCTCTTGCTATTTCTTGTACTAATGAGCCTAGGGATTTGGGCGGGGATGGACAACCATGAACATATTGCCCAGGGTACCACCCCCTGCGAATATCACGCCATTAACCATTGGCTTGAAAACTTGCCGGAAGGTTCACAGGTCTGTGCCTTTAATGGGCAATATTTGAATATGTTGGATCCAGTGTCGAAAGGATTGACCTTGTGCGATTCAATAACCACAAGTTTGTCAGCGGCTGCCGGGGATCACAAGACTAGAGTTTGGATTATTTTGGGGCACCCCCTTCAAATGGAAAAGGGGGCCAGGTCAGAAGAAGATGTGGATACAGAAATCGCCACCATCGAATCCATTGCAGGGCAGCACGGTTTAACGGTGGTCAAGGCCACTCCTTCGCCTTGCCATTTCAACAAAAAGCCTTTGACATGGTTGCTAAAGATTAGCCCATGAAGCAATATGTTTAGGCCAGTTTGCAAGTCAAGGACAAGATGGCCAGGAAAGTTGTGTTCGTATTTCCCAGGGTGCTTTACCAATCGGGGGATCCACCCCTGGGATTGGCATCCCTCGCCGCGGTTTTACGCCAGGAACATAAGGAACTTGAAGTACAAATAATTGATGGAACTTTTATAGGGGGCTTAAACAAGCTGCTAGAGGCGGTATACGCAGCCCAGGCGGACATCGTAGGTGTGTTTGTCGACTCTCTCATGGCCAAGGAATCCCTGGAAGTGGCTAGGGTTGCAAAAAGGTCTAAGGCTTTCACCATTGCTGGGGGCCCCTTTGCCACCGTTGCCCCAGAATTTTTGTCCGGGGAATTTGACGCGGTTTTTCAAGGCGAAGGGGAATCAAACCTAGCTGAAGTGGTCAGGGCTATTTTAGACAGGACGTCTTTGGCTCAAATCCCAGGAATTTATAACCAAGATCAGGAACAACCCGATGGAAACCAAATCCCTTCCCTTGTAAAGGATCTGGATTCTTTGCCCTTTCCAGCCTGGGACCTCCTAGATATGGAACGGTACCTGAAATTGTGGCCCTACCTTGATTCAACTGGAACTTCTTTAATTGGTACTAACGTCGTTGCTTCAAGGGGTTGTCCCTGGAATTGCACATACTGTCAACCGACTTTATCCAAAATTTTCGGGCGCAAGATTAGGCGCTATTCCCCCGGGCGCGTAGTTGCAGAAGTCCGTGAATTACAAAGGCTATACAAAGTCGATGGGATTTTTTTCCACGACGACACAATGACCGCTAATTCAAAATGGTTAGGGGAATTGTGTGATGAGCTTGCCCGTTTGCCAAAACCGATCTTGTGGGGGTGCAATTCCAGGGTTGATTCGCTGGCGCCTGAATTGATTGACACCATGGCTGAGGCAGGTTTACGTACGGTTCATCTAGGAATAGAGGCGGGCAGCGAAAGGATCCGGAGGGACATTTTAGACAAGCAAGTTAATATTAACCATCTGGAAAAGGTGCTTACCCATTTAAACCGTCGTGACGTCCACCCCCTAGGATTTTTCATGTTAGGCTCCCCCACAGAAACGGTCTTGGAAATGTTTCAAACAATTTTTCTAGCCCGACGTTTAGACCTGATGGAAGCCACGTTTTCTATAACATCCGCCTTGCAAGGCAGCAGGTTACACTCACAGTTGCTTGAAAATAAGCGCTTTTCCTTGGATGAAAGGGGCCAGCTTGACTATTATCGGCGGCGGAACTTCGTCGATTTTGAAAGCCAAGTTGGGAACGGAACCCTAAGGGGTATCCAACTTCTAGGATTAGCAGCTTTTTACGTGCACCCAAAGCGTTTGCGATACATTGGCAAGCATCTGACATCTATTGGAGGCATTACAAAACTTGCCATGAAGGCCAGCAGATTTTTAAAGCCTGGTTGAAAAGGTATCTAGTTCGCAGGTCACCCCAGTTTACTGATCAATATTGTCGCCTTCATATATGTGGAAATACATCAACAAATAACGCCAATCCAAGCCCGCGACAATTCCCTTGGTCATATATGGAATTAAAGCGGTGAAGTATTCGCCCCGGCGCCTAGCGAGCATTCGTATCAGCCGTCTGCCAAAGGTTAAGCCATAAGCTGCAAATTGATATGCTTCAACGGTTTTTGGCCCCCAATCCTGGCCAAAGGTGGTCCCTCCCCAGGTAATATTGTTAGCCGCTTTATACCGTTTTTCATCGACACCACCGCCAGTTCCTTCAAATTGAGCCCTGCCTGCGTCGGTGAAGGGTTTGTAGACGAAAAAAGCACTTCTGGCAGCATCTAATTCCCAGGCGAATTTTATGGTTTCAGTGAATGTCTTTTTAGTTTCCTGTGGGCCTCCGAAGATATAGAAGGCAGTGAAATTAATGCCGTTTGCTTTGGCTAGTTCATTGATTGTGCGGATTTTATTGGAGCTGATGCGTTTTTTAAAAACATCCATTCTGATGTGGTCATCACCTGACTCAATTCCAACTCGCAAGAGTCCACATCCACTTTTTGCCAGCAGGTGAATCTTGTCTTCATTTAAATGATCAATTCGGGAAAAGGCGGAAAATTTGATCTTATCAACCAAACCAAGGCGCTGATATTCATCACAAAAGGCTTTCAACCAACGATCATCCATTGTGAAAACAGGATCAAAAATTTGAAAGAGTCTTAATCCCCTATGGGCGTATTTTTCATGGTAATGGGCTAATTCTTGGGCAAAGCCCTCGGGGGATCTTAGTCGAAAATAACGTCCAGCCTTTTTCAGGGCCCCGGCATACCCTTGAGCATCGCAAAAGGTGCATGAATATGGGCAACCTCTACTACCCAAAACATATAGCATGCCAAAAAAGTACAGGTATCTATCTAGATCTTCCCAGAGATCCCAATCGAGCCATGGCAGCATGTCTAAATTTGCTGTGTATCCAACCCCTTCATTTCGGATTTGGGTGCCATTTGCCAACCGAACCCATAAGCCAGTAACACCTTCAAAATTCCCGTCCGTCTGTAATCGATCCAGATAGCTGACCAAGGAGCTTTCCCCGTCACCCAAAATCACCGCATTAATTCCCGGTATTTGAAAGGTTTCTTCCGGCGCCACCGTTGCATGGTGCCCACCCAAAACGATCGGGACAGGGGTGATTTTTCGAACCTCTTTGACGATTGCACGGACATACTTCATGTACATGGTGTTGCATGAAAGCGCTATAACATCGGGCTGCTTTGTTTCTATTTGCGCCTTTAAATACCGCCGCCAATACCAAGTGTGGAATGTCAAATCACATATGGCGGCCCGGTGTCTAGAGGTGGCGTTTACAAAGGAAGCCAGCACTGAAACGCCAATGTCCATGGCACTGAAGTCACCTTCCAGGACTCCATTTACAAAAAGAATCTTTAGCCCCTTTCCAACGCCCTGGGAACGATTCAGGTTTCCGTCAGCCATTTAAAATCCCTTTGCAAAATGGAACAGGCCCTAAGCAAAAAGGTAACCAGCCTGTAACTTGTACGAAAAGAAGCTAATTTAGTCAATCGAAAGGCCTTGATAGGGCTACTTAATCATAACCATCAAGTCACAGCCCATTTTCCATTTGTGCTATCCTTTTTTCGCCTCTTTGGGCCGGACCTTGATGGCTACTGTTAAAACAAATTTTCACCGTTTTTGTTCAATTTGTTTTCCCTTGATGATTGCGATTACCTTTTGGACCAACCAAGCCATGGCCATTGAGTTTAAAGCCCAAGCTGAAGCTTTGTCTGAGGGTTCGATTTATGCGGTCAGCCCGGGTTTTGAAGGGGATCTCCTGGCCCTTTTCACCCAGGCTCCGGCGGATTACTTTTCCCCCTTCAAACTGAAAGATATTTTGATTCATCTGGACAAAATTATCGTTTATTTTAGCGGACCCGGTGGAAAACATGGGGAAATTCAACTTGTACACAAAAGCTTGCCAGGCGATCACCCTATAACTGACCAATTTGCGGTCATTTCCAGGACAAAAGACGAGGGGCTATTACAATTAGCCCAAAAAGTTGCGACTATCCTAGCTGCTGGGGATTTTGAGGGCATATGGATCGAACGGGAACCAAGTCCCACAGCGATCCACGAACAGTCAATATTTGTTGCCAATAATCCCTTAAGTTTATTGTGGATATTGCTTTTCATCCTGCTGATAATTGGCGTTACTTTTCATGCAAAGCCCGTGCTCTTTTTGGGCGTGCTTTTGTTTATTGGCTCCTGGTTAATTAGATTTGCATTTGGCCCCGTTGGTCCTGGAAATGAAGTTATATTTTTTAACCAATATGGTTTGGCCCCCCAGGCACTTTTGTCACTCTTTAGCTTCCTAGGTGGCCCAACGGTTGGACAAGTTGTTGGCACTGCCAGGATTCTTGGCTCCCTTGCCCCGGTCTTTTTGGCCTTTGCAATTTTTGGACTGAGAAGGGACTGGCTTTTAGCTTTAGCCACAGGAATAATTTTATCCATCCAACCCCTTTTGATTCGTTTTTCCGGTGATTGTGAACGCCAAAGCTACGTTATTTTCCTGGGATCTGTGGCGATTTGGGCTGTCACTGTTTTTTTAAAATCCAGGGGTTCAACTTTAAAAACTGTAGTTTCATTTGTGATATTGGCCTTATCAATCTTTTTGTGTGTCGAGTCACGTCCCGAAGCTTTTACGATTGTGCCAATTGTCTTGCTTTTAGGCTGGCCCGGTAATGTTTTCCGAAAACGCACTGTGATACTGTGGATTTATGGGGCTTTGATCGCCGGATTAGTTATCTATCGATTCCCAGGTGACCTGTCGAAGGCCGGAAATTTCACCGTTAGTAATTTGTTTGACGTGTTCTTCGATCCAGTCTTCACCTCACCTTTGAATTTTAGCCTTGTGATAGTGGCTGGTTTAATTGGGACTATTCAAAGGAATAGGGTTGTTGTGTGGGCAGTAGCCAGCTTGGCTATAGTCCAAACCATTGCTTTAGGTTGGCCAGCCGTAGACGTTTTATTTGCCAGATTTCACACTGTTGGGTTCTTGCCCTTTGCCTTTTTAAGCGCAACGGCCGTGGTTTCTTTGCTTGACAAGTTAACTGGGAAAATAGCCTGGTTAAGGGCTCATAAAGTAATGTTAGCTACGATTATGTTTGTCATAATTGCTGTCAGTGGCGTGAAACAGTTCAAATCGGTTCTGTCGCCTATTCCAATAGATTTGGAATTTCAATTTTTGGTGGAAAATATCCCCAAGCTACCAAACGAGGCACAAGTTTATTACCCCAGATCCGATTCCGATGGTGATTTCAGGGCCTTTGCGGCATTGACTAGACTTGTCAAACGCCCGGATGTCAGGTGGCTAGAGTGGGGAAAGCCAGGGGCAGCGCCAAATCGCCCTCAGTTTTTTTACATGCACTCGATGTGCAACGCCAATCCAATGCCCATATCAAAGGAAGCTTTAGAGCCCCGCCTAATCACTTGAGCGACGCGCTAAAAGTGTTTAAAACATTAATTTAACGCCAAGGCTTGCTCTTGATTAATCAAAACTGAAAGTGGCAGTGGACCGCTTCAAAATAAAAAAAGGAGGTAATTAAATATGAATGAATTCAAAAAAGAGTTTATCACCTTTTGCCGGCGGGTAGTGTCTCTTCATGTTATTGTCTATTTTTTGGCTGGAATCTTCGCATTATTATGCTTGAATTACGAGGAACTTTTTAGCAATGAAACAACATCCTTACTAATGCGTCCGGTTGATTCGCCAATTGTCGCCGCCGGTCCGGGGCTACAAATAATCAACGGTTTTATGATGTCGTTATATCTTTTCC
>JGI24709J26583_10004179_pt1 | contig 11043 bp, 5 predicted proteins | sample BioPla2DNA1_FD_26583 | JGI IMG/M metagenome (IMG submission 26583) | reverse complement strand
CATTCCTGTTGATATTGAACTCATCAATGTCGTTCAGATGCTGCTCACTAGAGGCTTCGATGTATCTTATGCCACTTGTTACCCAGATAAAGAGCAAGGCGAAATCGAAGCCATGGAAATTGAGATTCACTTTAGGGAATTGTATCCGCAGGCTCTCTTTGATGGGCTTCCACCTGACTGGATTGTGATTGATGAATGCCCAGTGCATGGCGGTAAGGTTCTTGATGAACCTGTTGATATACTTACATGTGCAATCGAGTATCGACTTGAAGAGAGCATCCATGGTCAAAAGGATATCGCTATAAGCAATCTGGAAACATGGCTCGAAGAAAAAGACCCGCAGTCATGTAAGGCTATTCTTACATTGGCCCCCTTCTTTTTTTGTCATCTTCTCTCAAGCAATACTATGTTCTCGATGTGGTGGGTATGCGGAAACATATCTACAGGCCTTACACGTGTTACGCGATACCTGATGTCTAGCATGTTGAGGTCTCGTGCCTGGGTGGCTGAGTTGCAGCTAACATAGACAATCTTGTCGGGTGCTGCATTCATGATGGTCTCAACTACATCAGCATGCATTCCGGCTCGTGGCGGGTCTGTTATAATCAGATCTGGGTGGCCGAACTCAGTAAAGAGTTCGGGCTTCAGCAGATCCTTCATGTCACCGGCTAGGAATACTGTGTTGTCAATACCGTTGATCCTTGAGTTTTCTCTTGCATCTTCAATTGCCTCGGTTACATATTCTATTCCTATTACCCTCTTTGCACTGTGGGCAACGAAGTTGGCTATTGTTCCAGTACCTGTATAGAGGTCATATACTGTCTCATTACCAGTAAGCCCAGCAAATTCACGTACCAGCTTGTACAGATTCAATGCTTGCTTTGTATTGGTCTGGAAGAAGGACTTGGGACCTATCTTAAACTTAAGGTCCTCCATCTGCTCAAAAATAAAATCACGGCCGGCATAGCAGTGTGCCTCAAGGTCATTAAAGCTATCGTTGGCCTTGGTGTTGATTACATACATCCAGGATGTAACCCGGGGAAACAGCTCTATTAGTCTGTCGAAAATCTTTTTTCTCAGTTCGGCATCATCTTCGGCAAAGACAATAACTACCATGGTCTCACCTGAAACTGCCGTGCGTATCATCATAGTACGCAGAACTCCTGTCCTGTTTCTCAGATCGTAAAAGGGGATGNTGTTAGCNNNAGCAAACTCACGCAGGGCAAGCCTGATTGCATTTGACGGTTCTGGCTGAAGGTGGCATTCTTTGATATCCACTACCTTGTCAAAACGTGTAGGTATGTGAAAACCTAGTCCGCTTCGTTCGGTAATCTCCTCACCTGAAGCCATTTCCTCTGGACTTAACCACCTGCTGGATGAAAAGGTAAATTCAAGTTTGTTGCGGTAATGCCTTTCATCGGGAGAGGCCAACACAGGCTCAAGTTCAGGAAGTTCCACCTTGCCAATGCGCTTAAGGTTGTTGTAAACCTCACGCTGCTTGTATTTAAGCTGCTCGCTATAGGGTATGGATTGCCATTTGCAACCGCCGCATACTCCAAAATGCTCACAGAATGGCTTTACCCGTATATCTGAATAGTGGTGANATCTCAGCGGTATCCCCTCCATGAAGCTGTGGCGCTTGCGGGTTACCTGAACGTCAACGATGTCACCAGGTACTGTATTTGTAACGAAAACAACTTTGTCATTAAAACGGCCGAGCGATTTTCCTTCTGCAGCCATGTCGGTCACCTCAAAACGCTCAAGTATAGGTTTGCTTTTAGCAGATCTTCCCACTTTTTGTTCCTTTAAATTTCGCCGCAAAGGTAGGAATTTATTATCTGAAATCTATACTGGGATTATTCCTGTTACCATGTCTTCCAAAGATTAAATTGAGACCGGCTCTGACATTCAATTGCTTCTGATATGGAAACATTACAAATTCACTGTCATCCATTATCACATTTGAGTAACGTACAGGGGCATAATCAGCAACAGCGTATATCTGCAAAGGGCCCAATAGCACAGACAGTGCGGTTCCCAGCCCATTNGCTCCATTGAAACAGTAGCTGTAGTTTACATTTACCGAGACAAAGGAATATGGCTTGTAGTTGGCCGAAATATTCAGGTCTTCCCTGAAATTGTTCTTCTGCAACATGCTCCTCGAAATAAATCCAAAAGACATGTAGTGGTTGAGATGATACTCAGCCCCCAACCAGATACCAGGAACAAGTGAGGTACTGAACTTCCCGTGTCCTGTGCTGTAATTAATAATCGATTTAAGAGAATCACCTATTGCTTCAAGTGCATCATCAAGATCGTCTTTGTTGGATCCGTCAAGCTCCAGTCCTTCAAAACTGTAGTTACCCTTAAAGCTTAGCGAATTTAGATCGCTCTTCCAACTTATAAATCCAAGGTTGTTGACTGCAGCCGAGAAGTGCCATTTGTCATTGAACTTGTACACGGCACCAAGGTCTATTGCGAAACCTGGATTTCTGAAACCAGNCAGGTAAGCTCTCATCTCACTATCTTCAAGTTCACGCCCTTCAATATCTTCAGGAAACTCACCTGGCACTCCTTCTGTAATCTCAACAGGTGCTGACACACGAATGCTTCCGTCAACCAGCACTTCATACTTCTCTCTTGAGGTGCGCAATTCCAGTCTGTTGATATCGGTCATGCCGGCGACCATACCAAACAAAGGTTTGACATTAATACCAACGTTGAGCTTGTCATTCCACTCGCGGGCATAGCCAATATTAATCTCCTTATACAACTGGGTCTTCATCCGGAGGGTAGAAAAGTCAAAAACAGAGCCGTCGGCAAAGCCTTTCTCGGTTACCTTGAAAAGGTCACGAGGCAGTCCGGCATTCAGATCTCCCTTTATTGAATACGATATTGAAAAATAGTCACGACCCCTCCTGAATCCAAAGCCCAATATATCAACAGTGGTCTGTTCATTTACATTAAAAACCTTACCGGTAGCACGATACAGCTTATCGTAATCAAAGCGCCTGCTCAAAGGTGATACCCACTCACTGCCCTTGTCCTGGAAAATATTTGAAAATGACAAATCACTACCCACCATCAGTTCGATACCCGGCAAGGTATAGAAACCGTTGGCCCTTGGCATCATTGCAGGGTTAATCTGCCTTACCTGTGGTATGGTCTCCATAAAATAGGTACTCATAGGCGACTGCCCGGTTAGGGCCGGGCAGACCATCAACATCAATAGTGCTACGCTCCTGAGCACTGTATATCTTCTTTTTCCTGACATCATTACCAATTTTTACCGATTAGTTGGGTATAGTACCCTTAGCACTGAGTGAGATCTTAGCCCTCAAGACTGCTTTTGGTGGTGATCTCAACACTCTCACCATTCTTGCCTGTCATCACCTCGTAATGCAAAATCAATTGCTTTGCCTCACGTTGCCTGAATGCCTCTATCTGGTCCTCTGTAAGGTCCACCTTAAATGATGAAGCCTCAGGTCTTGCAGCTGTTCCTGCTATAATAATGGAAGTTCCCTCATCCAACACGTAATCAATTAAGTCACCGTTTCCGTCAATCACATAGGCACTTGCCGAAATGCTGAGCGGAAGTCCGTTTTCAAAATCAAAGTAGACTGAGGCCAGTTCAATGCTTTCTACTTCATTTTCTGAACCTTCTATCATATCGTTGAAGTCGAACTCTATCGTGTCTCTCCTTTCATAGCCTGCAGCCGAAAGGGTAAATGGAATCTTTGCAACCAAAGCTGCTACAAGATCCTGGCCAGCCAACTTGTAGTTGAGAGGCTCAGACTCAGGGTCTGAGCCGGCATCAGGATTGCTTCTTGAGAAGATGTCAAGCTTCATCGAACGAGGGAAGCCGTTTGCTATATCCAGCACGTTGGAATCAGATTTATCATCTATTACCACTTCAGCAAAGCCGGGTTCACCACCCACTGATGCGGGCACATTGTCAATAACCAGTGTACTGCTGCCATCCACGGTCAGGTATTCATATGGATCTTCGTCGTCATCTTTATAAAACCTCATGTTTCTGGTCTCTACATAAAATGGTGTTCCAATGCTGTTGTGAAGCTGGATGCTGATTGAAATCCTATCTACCCTGACCCTGTCCTTGAGGTCGTCTATCTCGTCGAAGAGTTCGAAATCGAGTTCAACATCTGTCTTGGTGGTCTCCTGAGTACCGAAGTATCCGTATGCGGCTTCAGCCTCCATATCAGACAGGCTAAAGTAAACAGTGAGATCACCACCGTAGGATAATCCTTCCAATGCAACCCGGGTATTAACCCTGAGACTACTTAGGTATGGTGCCTCATCATTGCTTTCCAAATCAATGTGCATTCCTTCGAGTGGCAGGCTGAACTCTTCGGGACTTACCATTCCGTTGCCATACACTGTAAAGGTTATGCTTACAGGTTCTCCTCCGCTTGCCATGCCCGGACAATCTACTGTCACCGTGCCGCTTAGCCCATAGGGTGTCGCTATTGCAATTCTCAGCATTCCGGCAGTCAGATCCAGACTGTCGTACCGTACATCATTCCTGTGACTTAGAATTGCCCTGTCGGAAAACTCAAAGCTTCCATCGTCGCCTGAACCTGTATTGAATGGAGGAATGTAATGATTCCATGTACTGTTTACGTCATTGAGGGTAACCAGATCATCCCATTCTATCTCAACATCCTGACGAGTCTGGTAGTAAAGCAGTCCATCCTCGTCTGAAAAGATACCGTCTCCCTCCAGATCTTCGAGGAAATCCTGTAATGTATAACTGGCTGAGATAAACGGTCCGGTAATTGAAATGGAACGCATATCATCGTCCGGATCGTTGACTATTATATCATCTCCCTTGCAGGAATACAGCACTGTCATCGCGATTAATGATAGCCCTATAAAATCCCTGAATCTTATATTTCTTTTATTGCTCATACCTGTCTCTTTAATCTCACCTGCCGGAAGGCAGGTGATTGCTTTTTATTTTGATATAGAACTAAGACTTAGATTCAACTCACCACTTTCTTATCTGCTTAGATGTCCTGTCAATCAGGCACTGCCAGTTCGGTTATGACCCTGTAGATATCCATTCCCCCAAAACCTTCTGGACGGTTGCTTGACATCAGGAATGAAAGGGTGTCAGATGAAGGATAGTAAAACACATCGTGATATTCGGAATTAATTGGTTCACCCAGGTTTTCCGGGCGACTCCATTGTCCGTTAGCATCCTTTATGCTTTTGAACAGATCATAGCCTCCCATACCGATATGACCATCTGAAGCAAAATACAGGGTATTACCATCAGGGGTGACATAGACTGAGACTTCATCATTTGCTGTATTGACTACCGGACCAAGATTAATGGCCTTACCAAAGCGGGATTTGCCCTTGCGTGGTGCATACCATATATCAAAACCGCCCTGTCCGGCATGATGATTACTGATAAAATAAGCATCTCCGTTGGCTGTTAATGAAATCTGTGTTTCCCTGTATATCTTCTTGTCAACTCCTCCTGAAGGGGTATAGACATGACGTAATCCCTTCTTAGCATGATTTTCATATGCTACTAACCGACCACCACGTTTCTTTCCTACATACAAGAATAGTTGTCCCTTACCAGGGTCATAGCCGGCCACGGCTGTATGTTTCTTTGCTGATCCAAGTCCTTTGACAGGAGCTGCTACTGATGCAATACTATCAGTCAGCTCAGCTTTGAGTACCTGTTCTTTAAGCTTTTCAGCTTGCTTGGTACTACCTGCCTTGCCAGGTTGTCTGGAAGTAAAGTACAATGCTCCTGCCTGACTAAATTCTACGGCAGAATAATCGTCATACATACTGTTGATTTCTGAGCCGAGGTTTACGACCCTAAAGGATTGAGATGTATTGGAAGTGTAGTCTGTTCCAATGGCGTCGTCAGGCTCCTGAGCATAAATGGTACCTGCTGTCAAAAACAACGCAAATACTATGGGATGTCCTATCTTTTTCATCTAAATTAGGTAACTGATTACCTGTTACAACNCATCTCAATGCTTATTGTTACTCTACACACAAAAAAAAAATGGGGATTTTGACAAACGTATATTCCCATACCTTAAACAGCTCTATAGTTTACACNTTTTGACTTCGTGATCAGATGTAAATAAAATGTTATAAATAGTTAACAGACCCTACCGCATTGATTTTCAATGGNTATCTAAAAAATAAAACTTTCCGACTTTAAGGGTAGATTCTTCGGTCCGGAACAAAGTGATGGATTTTTTTATACTTTTGGATTTGTCATGGTAGGAAGTGAGAACGGGAAATGTTGTTTGACCCTGTACCATTGGTACTCTATAGTTCTGACAGCCCAATATCCCCTTTATGAATCAATTAAAATTAGTCAGCCCAGACAGAATGCTAGATGTCGATAATCGATTGCACATCACAAATGATGTGAACCATGCGATGGTCGAGTTTGGCTTTATAGTAAAAGGAAATTTCTTAAAGTGGCTTATTCTGGGAAGTGATGGTACCGAAAAAGGTATCAATCGACTATTTATTGAGATCTGTGCTGCTCTGGCGCGCCATGGAAAGATGCCTGATGATCTCAGACTTCAGCTTAACAAGAATATTGAAAAATATCTGTACGACCTGCCAATCAGACGTCGTCTTGCTCTGGCATTCATACTCTTCAACAGTGAAGATTTCAGACGTTCCATCGCAGAGATCAACGAACACCTGGATCTAAGTCCGGGTGAATTAAAGACCCTGCTCGGCAAACATATCGAGCGTGAAATTTATGTCGGTGGAAGCTATGATCTTGAAATCAAAATAAGGGACTACCTGGCAAGTGAGATTGTCAAGTTTGCTTCAGAGTTCAGCTTTATCTCAGGCTGCATTAAAAGGGAGCGGGTAATGGAATTGCTCGACATTTACAGCCGTTCCAGCCTTGCTATGCTTGGTTTTGACGAATAAAAGCTTCTATCTTATCAACCTTAGAGTACCACTCTTTTCAAGTACTTCATCAGCCTCAGTTCTAACCCTTACTATATAAGTATAGGTCTCAACAGGCTGGGGTACTCCATCATATACTCCGTCCCATCCCTCTTTAATGTCAGTAGACTCATATACCACCTGTCCAAATCGGTTGAATATCCTGAACATTACCAGTTCCCTGAGTCCCCATCCTTTCACAAAGACCTTGTCATTGATTCCGTCGCCATTAGGTGTAAAGGCCAGCGGAACGTCAACAGAGTACTTCTTCTCAACTGTCAGATTGAAAGGATAACTTAGTGTGAAGCATTCATTGACATCGGTCACCGCTACAGAATAAGCTGTAGTTTCCATTGCCTTAAATACAGGATCGGGACATGTACTACAGGAGATATTATCTGCCGGACTCCACTGGTACTTTCCAATTTCAGGGTCACTCAGATCCATATACAACTCCTCTCCTATTATCAAGGTGGTATCACTTAACCAGACAACAGGATGTTGCTGAACGAGGACTACGACCTTGGCGGAATCGACACAACTGTTGTGATCGGTTACTGTGACAGTATAGTCAGTGTCGAAAACAGGCCTTGCAACAGTCGTGGCAGCTGCCGCATTATCCAGAGATAAGGCGGGGCTCCACAGGTATTCTATTCCACCGTCAGCTCTCAGTACCAACTGATCACCAAGGCAGATTAAGGTGTCGGGACTTGTATCTATTTCCGGTAAGGGGAATACCGTGACTGCGGCCTTTGCACTGTCAACACAACCCAGTGGTGTATAATGCGCAAACAAAGTGAGTGTGTATGAGCCGGCCTGATTGTATGTCAACTGCGGCAGTGCTTCCNGGGAACTGCCTCCATTACCTTGCAGCCAGGTATAGCTGTCTGCATTCAGGGTGTTGTTGATTAAGGGCGGGGTGAAAGGTACGCAACCACTGTCAATACCTCCATCAAAGGCAAAGGNTGCCTGAAGATCGTGAACTACAACATTTCCGACGATGGCCTTATTACATGTATTCTTATCGTCTGACCGCAGGAATAACACCGGTTTGTATACATCTGAACGGGTGTAGGTATGTGCGGTCTCTGTGGTACCCGCATCAGAGTAACCATCACCAAAGCTCCAGCTTATATCATGCACGTTTTGCAGTTTGATTGCCCTAAACACCACCTCTTGTCCGCGACACACTGCATCGGCAACGTCTATCTCAGCATAGGGTCCGCCCACATGGACATACTCCTTTTTGACTATGGTATCGGCACAGCCATTGCTAGTCCTGCTGATTAGGGTCACATCATGTAAACCGGGTCTGTTGTATATAAAGAAAGGATTCTGCACTTCTGATCTATTTTCATTCTCACCAAAGACCCAGGTCCATGAACCGGGATTGGGAGTTTGGGACAGATCCTGAAACTGCACCACCAACGGGTAACAGTTGGACTCTGTTATATCGGCCGTAAAGTCGGCTACCGGAGGTTCCTGTACGCTGAAGAAGTTTTCTACAAAAGCTGTTTCCTCACAACCGTGGTCATCTTTAATAAACAGGCTGAGCGAATACAAACCGGCATTTGCAAAATTTATTGTTGGAACAGAATCCGTAAAGCTGCGACCATCACTTAATTCCCATAGATATTGAACTATCCTGCTTTCAGAATTATCGCGAACACTTATTGTATCCCCAATGCAAAGTCCGGTTTTTGACGCTACAAATGACGCATCAGGTCTGATAACTCTTACTGCATTCTTTTTTAATACAGTATTACTACAGCCATAGCTGTCGGTAACCTTGAGAGATACGTCGAAGGTCTGGTAAGTAGTGTAGTCGTGTGATGGGTTCTGGGTTGTAGCAGTAGCTCCGTCGCCAAAGTTCCACGACCATGAAGTCAGAGGGGCTTCAGATTTGCTCTGATCAGTAAAACTGAAGGTAACAGGCATACAGCCAAGTTCGTAATTGACTGAGAAGTCCGGTTCAGGTTGGAACACATTAATTGTTCTGCTCAGAGTATCACGGCATCCGTTGGCATCCTGTACAACAAGTGATACCTTATTGAGTCCGGGGGTTTCAAATCTGTGAACGAGGTCACCCATTGTTCCCTCTGTCTTTCCTTCGGTTTCAAACAACCACAAATACCTCACGGTCTGATTGTCAACAGAGAAAGGTGAATTGTCAACCGATGATGCACCACTCAGGGTCAGTGTCTCTCCATGACACAGGTAGGCTGCATTTAGGCTGAAGTCAGCATTAAGTTGTCGGGCATAGACTTCCTTTACGACGGAAAACTGACAGCCTGTATTATTATTGAATGCAGTAAAGCGCACTACATAGGTACCGGAACTAGTATAGCGATGCGAAGGGGTAAGAGTATTTGTCACCAGCGGACTACCATCGCCAAAGTCCCACTGGTATGAGCTTGCTTCTTCTACTGTTGCTGTGAAGTTATAAAGCATCGGGTCGTTACAGTCGGACTTACCCTCCATGGTAGCAAGGGGTCCAAGTATCCTGAGAAGGTTGTTCTTGGTCACCTTGGTTGGACAGCCATTATTAAAAATGGTTAGCGAAACGTTCATCACCCCTGTCTTCTCGTAGTTGTGGAAAGGCACAGGAAACGGAGGCTTAGTTTCGTCACCATAGTCCCAAACCTCACTTGTTCTCAAGGCCGGCTCAGGTGAGGTAATCTCAAACATAACGGTCTCAGAGGCACAACGCTCATAGTTGCCAACCCTGTTGAAGTCCACATTGACCTTATCCCCAGCATTTATATACTCCACATTAGTATGCTCGCAACCCTTCTCGGTAATAACTCTCAGCACCACCGGAACCTTTGCGGCTTCAACCACATTGACATTAATGCTGCTACCCTCCTGCCATGGGCCACCGTTAACACTCCACATTCTTGAGACTATTGCATCCTCAGTAGTATTATAAGTCGATTTGTCACTGAAGGTGATATTCATTGGGACGCATCCTGACAACTGAGCAGCAGATCCTGCAGGAGTCATTGCCACCTTGGGCATGTTGATGGTGACAGCATTCTGCTTGACATAGGTATCCGAACAGCCACTAGAGCTGTAAACTACAAGGGTATCTGAAAAGACTACATTACCATCACTGAATGGGAAGCCCTCACCAATGGTCTGTACCGGAGAAGCCTGAGTTGACACAGTACCGCTGCCAAAGCGCCACTCATAAGAAGCAGCACCAACCGACTGGTTGATATATTTGACAACAGCAGGCAGTTCACAATAAAAATCTTCCCCCACATCAAAAAGAGCCTCTACATGTTCGACTGTGATAACCTGTCTGACACTGTCAGTACAGGTTCCATTGCCTGCAATAAGCCACACCTCATATTCACCCGGATCCCTGAAGTTCTTTTGCGGGGATACTGCCGTTGAAGTAGTACCATCTCCAAAGCGCCAACGATAAGTATCTGCACTTGTGCTTGTATTTGTAAAGCGGATATTCTCCCCTGGACATATTACTGTTTTGGGTGTAGTGAAAGAGGCCCTGGTCTTGGTGACCTGAATTAGGTTTGCCCTTGTAACCGAAGCCTGGCAGCCAATATCATCGGTTACTGTGAGGGTTACCGAATAATTACCTACGGCCTCATACAGATGGCTTGGTTCAGGCTCGGTAGAGCCTGAACCATCCCCGAAATTCCATGATGATGTGAAGCCGGGACGGGCATTTGATGTATTTGTAAAACCAACCTCAAGAATTCCATCACAAGAGTATGAAGCATCTACGCCAAAGGAGGCCTGTGGTTTTACGGCATTAACAAGACCCGGAACAGTAGCTGTTGAAACACAGCCGAATTCGTTTTCTGCAACCAGTGTAACATCAAACAGTCCCGCTATCAGGTAAGTATGGTCAGGATTGACCTCTGAGGATCTTGTTCCGTCACCAAAGCTCCATGTATAGCTGAGAGCACCTCCCTCCGGGTCGATAGTCATATTATTAAGTTGCACCGCAAAGGGTACACAACCGATTTCCGCGCCTTCAAGACCAAAGGATACTGATGGTTGCTGATGCACAGTGATAAAGGCCTCTTTGACAACAGTTTCAGAGTCTTC